>Ga0209064_1003023_pt1 | contig 16113 bp, 19 predicted proteins | sample Inofromicrocosms_FD_187498 | JGI IMG/M metagenome (GOLD analysis project Ga0209064, IMG submission 187498) | Mouse cecum microbial communities from Vienna, Austria - Inoculum for glucosamine and mucus D2O microcosms (SPAdes) (version 2) | ecosystem: Host-associated > Mammals > Digestive system >... | reverse complement strand
AAAGGATTGATTTTATGTTAGTAAAAATTACAGGAAAGAGAAACGAAGAAGTGTTGACAACAACAAGCCGAAAAGTTGCGGAGGTTTTTGGGAAAGAACATAAAAATGTTCTAAGGGATATTGAAAATATTGGATGTTCAGAAAATTTTAGAAAGCTCAATTTTGAGCTTTCAGAATAAAATTTCACTGAGCTCAAATCTGGACTGAGTCAATAATTAAGCGCTTTAGCGAAAGTTAAGGCGTTATTTTTATGCCCTGAGCAAGGCGTAAAACTGCTTAAAAATAAAAATGGAGGATATTTTATGGAAAATGAGACAAACGCAGCCGCCCAGGGCGAACAGTTAAGCAAAGATTTAAACGGTCAGACAGAAGGGGGCGAGTCTAAGACAGAGGGCGGAGAAAAAAATGGTACTGCAAGTTTTGAAAAGCTTGTGCAAGCAAAAGCCGATAAGCTTACAGCGGAAATAAGTAAAAAGAATGCCCATCTTCAAAAGGAACTGGATACTTTAAAAAGAGAAAAAATGACTGCTGAAGAATTAAAGCAGCTTGAAATGTCAGAAAAGGAAAAAACACTTGCAGAGCGAGAAAAAATGCTTCTTGACAAGGAAAACAGACTTATTGCAATCAGAGCAATTAAAGAAGCGGGTCTTGATGACGGAAGTGATAAGTCCCTTGAGCTTGTAGATTTCGTAATGGCAGCCGATGAGGATTTGATTAAAAATAAGGTCAAAGCTTTTGGTAATCTAGTAAATAAGTTTGTAGAATCTAAGGTAGAGAAAATATTTAAGGACAACGGCAGGAATCCAAATAATTCAAACGGCGGTTCGGAGGATGAAAAAAAGAGTAATAGTGTAGCTGAAAATCTTGGAAAGGCAAGAGCCGAAAAGCAAAAGCAGTCGGATGGTATCCTGAAATTTTACAGAGGAGGTAAATAATTATGAAATTTAAAAGTACAAATATAGCTGACGGCAAAGAAATTTTATATAATGACCATTATGTGGCGATACCGTATGATTGTTCGGCTTTGACAGCGGACAGCAGCGGAGTTATTAAGGCGGGGACAATTGTTCCGGCAAATGACAGTACAGCGTTCGGAGTGCTTCTTTATGATGTGAAGAAGACGGATAACTCCAACGGTACTGTGGTTATTCACGGATTTATTAAATCAGGCGCCTTACCGGAAGCACCGTCAAGTGAAGCGAGTCTAAAACAGATAACATTTATTTAACAGGAGGTAGTTGAAAACATGAAATTAACAGACGTATTTACATCGGAAGCTATAGCGTTGAATTATACAAATGCGGCAAGCAATGCGATTCCGTATCTCGGCGCAGGATTTTTCCCGGCACAAAAGAAAGCCGGCTTGGATCTTAAGTGGATTAAGGGGCATAATGGAATAGCCGTATCGCTTATGCCTTCAACTTTTGACTCTAAATCTACATTTCGTGATCGTGTAGGCATTTCAATGAATGAAACAGAAATGCCGTTTTTCCGTGAGTCAATGCTGGTAAAGGAAGCAGATGAGCAGGAAATAATGAGAGTGCAGGACTCCGGCGACCCTTATGCGGTACAGGTTCTGGATAATATCTTTAATGATACAAAAACCCTTGTAGACGGAGCTAACGTAGTACCGGAAAGAATGATAATGCAGCTTCTCGCGCCGCTTAACGGAACTGTAGGTATACAAATCAAGGCAAACGGTGTTGACTATACATATAACTATGATCCTGACGAAAGCTGGAAAAAGGAGCATTATGCAAAGATAACAACTGAAGCAGATAAATGGAGTTCATCTGAAACGTGTAATCCGCTTCAGGATATTGAAAATGCTCTTGACGCGCAGGAAGCGGCGTGCGGAAACCGACCTGAAATACTCCTTATGTCAAAGGCAACATTTAATATGATTAAAAACAGCAAGGAAGTACGTTCGGGAGTACTTGCACAGAATGTAACAGCAAATGTAAATTATACATCAGCAAGGATAAAGCAATATGTTGAAGAAGAATTGGGAGTTACAATTATAATCTATAATAAGCAGTTTAAAGATGAAAGCGGAACGGCAAAGAAATTCTATCCGGATAATATTGTAATGATGCTTCCGAATGGAGCAATCGGTACAACATGGTATGGTACAACACCGGAGGAAAGAACATTAACTTCAAAACCTGGAGCGGATGTATCAGTGGTAAATGCCGGAGTAGCTGTTGCGGTGACAATAACAGAAGACCCGGTAAATACAAAGACAACAGTATCAGAAATAGTACTTCCGTCTTTTGAACGTATGAACGACTGTTATGCAATTGAGGTGAATTAATATTGAAATATGAGTATTCAGTAAAGTACTGCGGCACATGGTATAAGCCGGGAGAGGAGCTGCCGGAAGAAGAAATTAAAACACAGGATAAACCGTCTGAGGAAGATAAAACGCAGGATAAGCCGCCGGAGGAAGTGATTGAAAATGACAAGAGAACAGGCGGAAAGCCTAAACCTCGGAATACAGATAAGGGATAAAACGCTTATTATAATTGAAGCAGCCCTCGATATAGTTTTAAGCCGCACATCAATTAAGTTTGACAGGAATAGCTTTGAAGAAATTAAAAAGATTCCGGCAAGAGTAAAGCTTTTTGTAATTAAATATATTGAGCTGATGAGCCTGGTGGAGGGCGTTTCAAGTCAAAGCATAAGTAATCTTTCAATATCCTTTTCTCAGGATAAAAACGAGCGGCTTAATAATTTGCTTGAAGAAATGTTAGGCGACGATATGCTGTCAGATGTGAAGTTTACAGAGGCCGTGAACCGATGGGAGTAAAGATAAAGTATAGAACCAAATTAGACAACACAAAGGATATATTAAAAAACATACCAAAGCTGAACGGGAAAAAGGTCGAGGTCGGATGTTTTAACGGAGAACACGCATGGCTTGCCGGAATACATGAGTACGGCTGTACAATAACGCCAAAAAGGGGGCAGTATCTGACAGTTCCGGTATCACCGAAAGCGGCAGGAAAAAAAGCCGCTGATTTTTCTGAACTGTTTGTTGTGCAGGCTGACAGCGGCGAAAAGTTTCTGGCAAGAGACAGAAAAGCCGGAGATATTGAACTTTTATTTTGGCTTGCAAAATCTGTTAAAATTCCTGAACGTTCATTTTTAAGAGCAGGGCATGACGAATACATTAATGAAGTTATAAAAAAGGCTGAAAAATTATTAAGCCTTGTTATTGATGGGAAAATGTCAGATCAGCAATACATTGATACTGTAGGGCAAATGCTGTCCAGTAAAATAAAAAAGTATGCCCGTGATTTAACAAGTCCGGCTAATACAAGTGCGGCTGTTGAAACGAAAGGAAGTTCAAATCCGCTTAAGGATACAGGCAGTATGATTAACGGAATTTCATGGAGGACAAAGTAATGCAGTATTTTAATTTCAGCAGTTTGATAGAACAGTACAGCGTTGACTTTAAGGTCCTTTGCGAAAGTAAAGGCAGTTATGATGACAGTGGGGAATATGCAAACGGAGAAATAACAGAATATATATTTCACGGAGCAATTGTTGCATTCAGTGAAAATAAGGTATACAGGTCAGAGGGGCGGCTGACAAGCCAGGATAAATTGCTGATTATGCAAGAGCCTATTAACAAAGCCCTGCATGGTGCGAAAGTTATTTATGATAACAGGCAGTATAGGATTGAAGGCGAATTGGAAAATGCTGAATTTACCGGAGTATATCAATATACGCTTAAGTATGTAAGTGCGTTTGACAGGGAGAGGTATAATGATTGATTATAAGAATATACGCGGGGCAGTTTGCAAAGGCCTTAAGGATTACCTAAAAGTTCCGGTTATCAGAAATAATCAAAATAAGGATCCACCCTTGTATCCATATGTTTCATATACTGTTACAACGTTTTCTAGCGCAAATAACGGCACATACGGAGAGTATGAAGACGGTACGGACAGAAAGCCTGTAAAACAGACATGGAGCATTACGGCGCAGTCTGACAATAATGATGAGAGCGTAACGCTTGCGGCAAAGGCGCGGGAATGGTTAGAACATTCCGGAAATTTTTATCTTAATGATAAAAATGTTATTGTTGAAAAGGTTACAAATATTACGAACAGAGACAGCATTATTACCGTTGACTATGAGTATAAAAACGGATTTGATGTTGTTTTTGTTTTATATGATGAAATTAAACTGACTGATAAAGAGTACATTGAATCAGTCGAATTAAAAGGAGGCAAAAGAAATGGCGAGTGATGTAAAGGTAAAAATAGACCTGACAAAGCCGTTGGGTAAAATTGGATTTGGAATACCTTTAATACTTTTGGAAAATGCGGCGGAAGATAATGAGTACAAGGAATGCAGAAGCCTCGCAGATGTAGTAAGTGCAGGGTACGTAGTTTCATCGGATGTACATAAAACTGCTGAGCTTATTTTTATGCAGGAACATGCTCCTGAAAAAATAGCGGTATGCTCAACAACCGGTTCAGCTTCTGAATTTCTCTCGGACAGCAGTAATACGTCAAAGAATTGGAGACATCTGCTGGTATTATTCAGTGAGGACTCAACTGATACTATTGCAGCAATAGCGGCAAAAGTCGAAACCCTTGAAAATAAGATGTTTTTTGTCAGTGTTCCGATAAACAATACAGAACTGACAAAGAACAATTCATTGAATTATGACAGAACCGTATTATTCTATTGTGACCCGTCAGACGGCTATAAACTTCCTGCGGCGGCGCTTGTAGGTGAAGCGGCAGGGCGCGAGGCAGGTTCGTTTACATATAAGAATCTTATTCTTAAGGGTATACGTCCTCAAAATATATCCGATACTCAGATTGACGAGATACATAAAAGCGGAGGTATTACCCTTGTTACAAAAGCAGGAGATAATGTAACAAGCGAGGGCATGGTAACAAGCGGTGAATTTATAGATATCATTGACAGTGAAGATTATATAATTCAGCAGCTGACATATCAGACACAGAAGCTTTTAAATTCTTCCGCAAAAATACCCTATGATAATAACGGTATAGCCATGCTTGAAAGCGCAGCGGTCAACGTATTGCAGACAGCTTACAATAACGGCATGATAGCAGAGTCCGAAAACGGAGGGGCTGATTATTCAGTCAATTACGGAATGAGGGAAAGTACAAGTACAGAAGACAGAATTGCAAGAAGATATATAGATGGTTCATTTTCATTTGCTTTAGCCGGGGCTGTGCATTCTGTTGAAATAACCGGAGAAATTACAATTTAACAGGAGGAATAGAAAATATGATTGTCGGAAATTACAATGCGAAAAATACTACGGTAATGGTAGATGGAGTATATATTACCGGACTGGGCGAAGACATGGTAACAGGAGAAAAGGACGAGGATTTTTTCGAAACATCGGTAGGAGCACAGGGGGACGTTCTAAAGAGTACTATAAATAATCAGCTTGGGACGATCACTGTATCAGTGCAGGCTACCAGTCCGCAAAGAAAATTTCTTTTATCACTGGCACGCAGAACTGATCCATTTCCGATTTGGTGCTGTGATAAGGTGCTTAATGAAAGAATGGGCGGCACAATGGCAAACCTAAAAACATTTCCGGAATTTTCAAGAGGTTCAGAAGCTGAAGATATGGAATTTGTATTTCAGGTTTTTGATTTTACAGTAGAATAATAAAAAAGAATATGTAAACAAACAGGCAGTAAGCAAACTGCCTGTTTTAATTTGGGGAGGAAAATACAATGGAAAAAAATAAGTTTTACACGAGAGAAAAAATGATTGGCGGTATAAAGTATACAGCCCAGTTTAACGGCCTTTCTGAAAATTTCAGAGCCATTGACAGCTGCTACATCAACGGATCCTCTAATGTAAGTTTGGAAAAACTGAATAACTATATACTGGAAAATGTTATTGTAGAACCAAAGGGGCTGACAATAGATGATTTTGATGATATTGAAACATTTAATGAAGTAATGAATTTCGGTCAGCGTGTAATGCAGGGCAAGTTTCGAGACAAGAACGAAAGCGCAGATAAGAAATAAAGTAAAATCAGATTGGGATAAGTGGCGGCTGCTTCTAAATGACATCAGTCATTTTACATACACAGAAGTGTTTCATAAGATGGCGCAGGACGAAATTGACGAAGCAAACGCCGCTCTTGATTTGCAGATTGAAGCCATAAATAAATCAAGGAAGAAAAAATAAAGGGGGTGATGTATTGGCAAATGTAATAAGAGAAGATATTATTAAGGTTGAATATGATGTCGATGACGGAGGCCTGTCTGCCTCTATAAAACTGCTTGAGAAGTTTAAAGAGGGATTACTTAAAAATTTTTCAGGTTTGCTCGAACCAGTCAATAAGCTTAAAAAGTCATTCAGTGTCTTTGAAACATCCGGATTGGATGATATTAAGGACAGCACAAAGCATATCAAAGACACTGTTAAGGATTTGGAAAACGGAGTAAGGAGCGTAAAGGAAGAATTTTCAGCAGGAATTGATACATCGGTAATTGACGGTGTAAAAAAGAGTACGGAACAGACAACAGAGTCGGTTAAGAAGTTTTCGGAAATAACTAAACGCATTGAAAAGTTTGATTCGAGAATAGAAAATCTTAAAAATCATTTTGATTCTCTTAAAAATAGTATAAAATCTTTTGGCAGTGCAATCGCCCATCCTCTGAATACTGCGAAAACCGGATTGTCAAATATTAAGAAAGAAATTTCAGAAGCGGTAAGTAAAATTCAAAACGCGGGAAAGACAAAATTGTCAGACCTTACAAAAAATGTAAAGGATATGTATTCAACCTTATCGCGGGGGCAGACCGGAGCAAAGGGATTTGTCACTGTGCTAAAAAGTATCGGAAAAGTCGGTTTTGAAAAAACCGTAAGCGGATTTCAGAGTATAAAGAACTCTATAAAGAATATCTCCTTCAGCAGTATAAAATCCGGCTTATCAAGTATAGGCAGCGGAGTAAATTCAGCTTTAACAGGGTTTAATAAATTTGGTTCGGGCGTGCAGAAGGTTACTTCAAAAATCAAATCCGCATTTGGAAGCATTGGGAGCAAAATAAAAAACTTTGCCGGGGACTTAAGCAATGCGGCTGATACAATAACGTCAAAATTATTTAACGTGAAGAGCCTTATTGCGGGAGTAGCAACGGGGGCCCTTGTGCAAAATTCAATTGGAATTGTTGTTGATCGACAAGACATCACCTCACAGTTTGAAGTGTTGCTAGGCAGTACGGAAAAAGCACAGGAACGGGTTAATGAACTAACTGACTTTGCTGGAATGACTCCGTTTACCCGTGATGAAATTTTCGCCGCAAGTAAGCAATTGCAGGTGTTTACAGGGGACGCACTTTCAACGGGGGACAGTCTGCGTATAATCGGTGATGTTGCGGCAGGCACAGGACAGCCGTTTGAAGATGTTGCGCTTTGGACAGGACGCTTGTATGACTCCATGAAGGCAGGACGGCCAGTTGGGGAAATGACTTCCCGTTTGCAGGAAATGGGCGCTATTTCCGGTGAGGACAGATCAAAGCTTGAAGAATTGGCAGAGTCCGGAGAGGATATAACAAATATATGGCCGAGTGTTGAAAAGATTTTCAGCCGCTATGACGGTACAATGGAAAAGCTGTCTAATAACCTTGGAAATATGCTGACAAGCTTAAAGTCCTTTGCTACAAACAGTATTTTTATGCCGATTGGGGAGGGAATAGCAAGCGGATTACAGCCTGCTATCCAAAGGTTCAGGGAGTTCCGAAAGAAACATAAAGAAGATATTACGGCAATGGGCGAAGTGCTGAATAACTTTGCAAGTAAAATCTGTGTTCCTCTTTTTGATAAAATAGAACAGGGTGCAGAGTTTGCAGTAATGGCAATAGCTTCTTTGAAAGACGGTCTTGGCGGTCTGAATAATCTGAAAGGCAAATCACCCGTATTGGATAAGCTTATAGAAGCTGTCAATTATGTGATAAACCATAAAGAAACATTTATAGGTGCAGTCAAAGGAATTGCAGGGGCGCTGGGAGGTATAACAGCGGCAGGTAAATTTACTAAGATTATATCTGGTCTTACATCTATGCTTAACCCAATAAGCTTAGTTGCTACAGCCTTTGGACTGCTGTTTGCGGCATTGAAGTCTGACAGTGAAAACGGAGGTACAGCATTAACCTCGCTTAAGGATGTTGCCGTATTAGTCTTTGATTCTATAAAAAATACCATATCAATACTTACGGGTATTATATCACAAAATAAAGGCATGTTCGAAGAAATCCTGCAAACAATAATCGGATTACTTCCGCCGTTAGCCGAAGCATTAGGAGAAGTGCTTATAGCTGGTCTTGACCTTGCAACAGTCGCTTTACCGGTGCTGTTGGACGTGTTTAAATCGTTGTTTGATGCAGTAAAGCCGCTTCTTGAACAATTACCGGAATTTATAGGCTTTATAGCTGACATTATAAAATCCTGTGCAAAAGCGGAGGTAATAGAAAACCTCGTCAAGCTGTTTTTAGCATATAAGTCTGCAATGGTATTGACAAATGGGGTAATAAAACTGCAAAAGGGACTGCTCGTACTGTTAAAGGGCACTATTACTTTAGTAAACGGTGTTGTAAAGCTTGCTACTGGAGCGCAGAAACTATGGAACGCCGCAATGAATAAATGCCCGATTTTATTATTGGTTACCGGTGCGGCGGCACTTGTAGGAGGACTTGTTTCATTAGCTAAGAAGTTTTCTGAAAGCGATAAGGAAGTAAGTCCGTTAAGTAAGCATATTGAAGAAGTAACCGGAAACATAAACTGTATGCGTGAAGCCTTTGACAACGCAGAAGTTAATCTGCCTGACTATGGCTCTTTGATATCATATAAAGGCAATGCGCTGGGTGATATAGACCAGCAGATAGCAGACAAGGAAAAACAGATTACTGAGGCTATTACTGAAGCCATTAAGGATCAGAAAGGGGCCCGTGACGAGGACCTTAGAAACATCCGGGGATATATTGCTGAACTGGAGGGGTTAGAAAGCGAAAAGGTATCTGTTTATCTTGATCAGCAGGAGACGCAGTTTATAAAATTATCAAATGAACTTCAATACGGCAATTATGATCAGCAGGAAGTCGCCAATTTGCTTGCGGAGGCAGATGAAACATGGGCGTTGAGTAAGGACGCTATTAATGAAGAAGCGGCAAGGCAGGAAGCAAGTAACAGCAAGTACTATCAAACTGTTAAAGATTCGATTATGAAAAATGAAAAGCTTGTAGGGGAAGCCCGAAACCAAGCTTTAAACGCCGCATATAACGAAAATCAAAAAAGAATAAAGGAGATAGATAAAGAGAGAATAGATCAGTTAAATGAATCGAAGAAGCTTTATGAGAATGTATATAAATTAAGTGTTGAACAAACTGGTAAGTTTGCTCAAAATACTAACTTTGATTATACAGCATTTAAGGGTTTGACAGATAATTATCAAACTGCTTTGACAAATTTAGAAAATCATCAAAAAGGGTTTGTAGGAAACTCAGAGAAGACCATGAACGGCGCGGTTAATAAAGCGGCTGACACTGAGCAGCAAGTTACAAACTATATGTCCAGAATGGATAAAGAAACGATAGAGTCAACAAACAGGCAGTTTTTAATGATGAATGAAGCTAAAAACAAGGGTGTAGAGCTTTCAAAAGAATCTTTAACAAGGGTAGATGAGATCCTAACGGCTTTTGAAAATTTACCGTCCGATATGCAGGAAAACGGCAGAATGACGTTATCGGGCTTAATGACAGGCATGAAAGATGAAGAAGGTAATCTTATTGATACTGCCAATATGACGTGTGAACAGCTTATTGAAACTGCAAGAACGGCTTTTGATATCAATTCTCCGTCAAAGGTATTCGCTGAAATAGGCATGTATATCGGGCTTGGTTTGGTACAAGGGTTAACTCAGGTAACACCTGTATTGATTACATCTGTAACGGCGATTATGATGGGGTTGGTTAATTCGGCTGACGGATTTAATCTTGATACAGTTACGCAGTGCGCCGGAGATATGTCTGCAAGCGTTATTGATTCATTTACTCATATGGGTACATCAGTTTCAGATAATCTCTCAGGAATGCAGAAGAAAGTAATTTTATCGGTGAAGATTCTCACAGCGGCAGTGATAACAGACTTTACGCTGATGAATGTCCGGATAGTGACAATAGCCGGATTAATGTCAGTCAATGTTGTTTCTGCTGTGAGCAGAATGAAATCCGAAATAGACGGACTGGATTTATACTCGTCAGGCGTGAACATAATGGACGGCTTGATAAACGGCATGGAAAGCAAAAGAACCGTACTTGTTTCAACTACACGTTCCATAGCGCAATCAGTAAAAAGCACAATGGATAATGCTCTTGACATACATTCACCGTCAAGGGAGTTGTTTAAGACAGGTATGTATACCGGCCAGGGCCAGATAGAGGGTATGAAAAGCACATTGCCTGAAATTCAGCATACAGCTGATAAAATGGGGCGTTCGGCAATTCCTGATGATAATGAATATACTCCGTCCGGCAGTTATACCACCTATAACAAAAGCAGTAATTCTGAAGACGTAGTTTATTCTCCGACATTTAATTTGACAATTTCAGGTACAAGCGATGACAGGTCAATGGCTCGAAAGGTAAAGAAATGGGTAGCAGAAGCTATAGACGAATCATATTCAAGCTTTGAAAGTAAATGCAGTGTGGTCAGGGAGGTTTAAAAATGGCGCTTATAAATAACATTTACATACACGTAGTTGACGAGCAGATAACTTCTGGCGTTGAAAGTACAGCGCACCCCGTTGAAAATGGATTAAGTCTGACCGATACTATTAAAGTAATGCCAAAAGAACTTTCATTAACCGGTAAGATCGTACAGATAGGAGGTTCAACCGCCAACAGCATAATTTCCAAGCTTGAGAATCTTATGAAAAAAGGTTCTCTTATAAAATATTATGGGCGTACAATTGCCTCTAATATGCAGATACAATCATTTAATCACAGTCATCCGTATACTATTGCGGGTGGCTGTGATTTTGATATGCTTTTAAAGGAAGTGAGAATTGCGCTTCCTTCATATAAAGCATCATCAAGTAAAACACAGACGAAAACAACAACTAAAACAGCGACTACGCCAAAGGCTGTATCAGTTAAAACCGGAGATACTGTAATTTTTACAGGGGGAAGCGTTTATGTTTCTTCAACGGCAGAAAAGCCGGCAGCTAATAGGGGTAAAAGTACATGTAAAGTAACCATAATTAATACCAATAAACACCCTTATCATCTGATTTCAACCGATGGCGGCAGAGTTTATGGCTGGGTGGATAAGGCTAATGTACAGACCAAAAGCAGTACCACCACCAAATCTGCTGCTTCAAAAAGCACAAAGCAAGTAACAAGCGGGGATAAAAATGCAGTGTATCATACAGTTAAAAAAGGAAACACAGTATACACACTTGTGAACACCAATTATAAGACATTGGGAAAGTCAGTACAATGGGTTATTGATAATAACCCTAAATGCTTTTCAAGAAAGGGGGACCCCACTACATTGATAATAGGGTCTAAATTATTAATGGGATATAAGAAGTAGGCGATAAAATTATGCTTGACAGGATCGAGATAATAAAGGATTTGATTCCGTATACATTTGAGATTAGTTTAGCAGATGAATTATTTAATATTACTGTAAATTATAATTCTTATGCTGATATGTTTACATTGGACCTCGAAAAAGACGGAAGGATGATATGCGCAGGAGAACCGCTGATATACGGAGTTCCTTTATGGGAAAACTTATTTATCTGCGGTTCATATCCTGAACTGAGTATTGTACCGCTGGACGAAAGTGGGGAGATGAATACGGTAACTTATGATAATTTAAACGAAACGGTATTTTTAACTATCGATAACACGGGGGTATAATATGTCCGGAGTGATAATGCAGAAGGGAAAGGTCACTGCGGCAAGCAAGCTGATAAAGGCGGCTGGCAATTGGAGCAGTGATTTAAAAAATTACAGCATAGAACCACAAGGAGTGTTTGGCAGTACAGCAGTTGTAAGGTGCGGAGATGTTACTATAAATTCCGGTACACTGGATTTAGAATTTACAGTTCCGTTTGATGATGACATGGAACCGAATGAAGCCGAGATTGTTATTTATAATTTATCTGAAACAACCATAAACAGACTGAAAGTAAAGTCAGGTATTTCAATTGAAGCCGGATATAAAAATGATACTGGTATTATTTTTAAGGGATATATAAATAAAGTATCAACTAAATATGACGGGGCAGATAAAATAACTACTTTAAAATGTCTTGATGATATATCAAAGAAGTCTGTTGAAAATCTTACGTTTGCTAAAAACACAAAAGCCAGTTACATTTTAAAATCCTTAATAGATAAAACTGGGCTGCCTGTTGCCGCCTTTAAAATGCGCCGGGATCATACATATACAAATGAACAGACGGTGGACGGAGATTTAATGGGCAATATAAAGAAATACGCTCAGGTATGCGGTGTTTCTGTTTATGTAAATAAGGGGGAAATTTATGCAAGGCACATTAAGGAGGGCGAAAATATTTCATTCACTGTACAATCGGCAACCGGAATGATAGGAAGTCCGGAGCCGTTTGAAGAAGAAATAACAGCAGAAGATTTCAAGGAAACTGTTAAAGGCTATGACATCACAATGCTTCTTCAGCATCGCATGACAACGGCAGCTATAGTAAGCTTGTCCAGTAAAATAGCAAATGGAAAATTCAGAGTTAGAAGCGGAACTCATACATTTTCGCCGGATGAATGCCTGACGAAAATAAAGGTACTGTAATAAGGGGGTTAAAATGGGGCAGTTAAAGTTTATTGAAAATATTGTTGAAAAGGAAATGCTTGATCTTCATACAGCATTTCTTGCAAGGGTTTTAAGCTTATCGGGGAATCAGGCTAAAATACAGCCAATGGGGTTAACCAAAGAAGTAGGCGGCACGGCTAAAGCATACGCTCCGATTTCTTCCGTTCCGGTAACAAAGCAATCGCAAAATAAAGTATTTGTTGAAAATGGAGAAATAACGGTAAGTCCGTTAGAAGCCGGCGATATAGTTATCTGCGTTTGCTGTGACCGTGATATTACAGAAGCTAAATGCGGCAAAAATGTTCTTCCTCCGGTCGGACATCATAATATGAGTGATTGCGTTATAGTCGGAGTGTTATAGGAGTAATAAAATGACTGGTTTTGCGCTTGATGAAAATAATGATATTAGAATAGTAAATAACCAAATTCAGATGGTCAACGGTACTGATTTAATGAAGCAGACAGTAAAGACAGTAATCGGAACCAATAAAGGTGAATGGTGTCTGAATGAAGATGAGGGAATAAATTTTCAGAATATATCAGGCAAGTCGATACCTGATGATGAAGTAGTAAAGAATGAAATAGAACAGGGACTTATGCAGGTTGACAATTCTTTTGCTGTAACATCATTTACAGCAGATTTTAACAGTAAGTCAAGAGCCTTGAATGTTACGTTTCAGGCTGAAAATGAAGATAAGATGAGACTTCAAATTGAAAAAATATATGAATGACGGAAGTGAAATAAAGTGCTCAATGAATTGGGGTATAAGAGAAGAACTTATGATGATATAATAGAGGGCAAAATACAGCGTGCTAAAGAATTGTTTGGTGAAGATATAGAAACAGATGAAACAACGCCGCTGGGAAAGTTTATTCGTATAAACGCTTATGACCAGGCATTAGCGGAGGAAGAAGCAGAAGCAATTTATTATGCGAGATTTCCAAACACAGCAGTAGGAGTAAGTCTTGACAGGTTATGTACATTCGTGGGGATAAGCCGCAGCTCTGCCGTTCCATCACAATATAGGGTAAAGGTAAAGGGGGCAGTTGGTGCGGTGGTTCCGTTCGGATTCCTTGTAAGTACTGAAAGTGAGCTTGATTTTTATAATACTGCTGATACGGAAATTGAATCCGGCGGCGAGTGTTATATTACTGTTGAGTGTACAACATCCGGAACAATGGGAAATGTAAACGCCCAAGAGATAAATGTAATAAAAAATCCATCTGCGGATATTACAGAAGTGCAGGGTATCAGCGTTATAAAATCCGGTACGGATATTGAAAGCGATTATGCCTTAAGAAAGAGGTTTAATGAGGCTAAGGAGGGACTTGGGGCGTGTAATGAAAACGCTTTGCGTACTGCGATTCTCAGAGTGGAAACCGTCACAAGTGCGTCTGTAATAGTAAATGAAGAAGATACTGAAGACAGCTCCGGAAGACCGCCTCATAGTTTTGAGTGCTACGTGGCGGGAGGTGAAAATCATCATTATGAGATTGCGCAGGCAATATATGAGAAAAAGCCTCTTGGGATCAAAACCTGCGGAAACGAAAGCTATTCGATTACAGACAGCGGCGGATTTACGCATTTGATAAAATTCTCGCATTGTTCCTACATAAACATAGATGTAACTATGAGAATTAAAATTAATGAGAATTTTAATGAAACAGCCGGAGTCAGAGAAATAAAGAATAATATCTCAGATTATATAAATAATTTGGGAGTTGGAAAAAATGTTATACTGTCAGGTCTTTACGGCAGAATACACGCAGTCAGCGGAGTAATTGAAGTGGCTGAATTATCAATAGCAAAAAACGGTTCCGGAAGCGGGGGCAATATAGAAATCGGGGAATGGGAAATATCCAAATGCCGTAATGTTAATGTGGTGATGGATAATGGGTGAATTTATAAAGGATAATCACGTTAAGAATCTGCCGGACTCTTTTTGTAAATCAACAGAAAGTAATAATTATAAATTACTTGAATTGGAACGGCTGACCCTTGAGGATTACCGTAAAACACTTCAGGAATTATTTGACGTAATTAAATTGGAAAACGCCGGCGGAAAAGTTTTGGACATGTACGGTGAAACAGTAGGACAGTTAAGAGGAAAAGCAACAGATGAGCAGTATATATTAATGATAAAGGCAAAATTAATGCAAAATTTATCAAACGGAAGTTATCCGAGTATATTAAACGCACTTTGTACGACATTTGACTGTGAACCTAAAGATGTCTATATTGAAGAAAGTGATGCGCCGTGTACGGTAAATGTGATCAGGCTTCCGTTAGAAGCGATTGTGAAAGCTGATATAAGCCCTGAAAATACCACAAAGCTTATTAAATCCCTTTTGCCTGTCGGAGTGAACCTGCAAAGCTATTTATATGAGGGGACGTTTACTTTTTCAGATGTTGAGAATGAATATAGCCCAAATGAGGGATTCTGCGATACAGAGGGAGGAGCAATAGGCGGTTATTTGGGGATAGCCGGCAGCGGAATAGAGAATTTGAAGGGAGGATAATTATGAGCGGAAAATTTACAATTCCCGTTCATTGGGAAAATACGGGAACAGAGCCAAGTAAAACCTTGCAGAAAGAGGGTTTTCAAGGAGGTTATAAACCGCCGGCAGGGGTATTTAATTATTTTTTTTATAAAAACGAAAAGTGTTTTTTAGAATTACAAGAAGCGGCGAATAGTTTGACAGCCACTAAGGCAGACAAGGTGCATACCCATTCAAAAGTAGAGATAACAGACTTTCCTCAAAGTTTACCTGCTTCTGATGTATCAGCGTGGGCAAAAGCGGCAACTAAACCGAAATATACAGCTTCAGAAGTCGGAGCGCTGCCTAACAATACCAAATATGCCGTATCAACCGAAAAGGGCGGAGCGGCAACAAGGGCGGTAGGAGATAAAGACGGAAATGACATTTCTGAAACCTATTACAGGAAAAGCGGAGGAACAATAGGCGGCAATACAGAACTTACACAGACAGTGGTACATAATCAAAATACTATACCGTTAATTATCAGAAGGGGAAATACAGGTTATGGTTCGCTGGGCATAAGGGCTGAAATTGGTGACGGAAGCGCAGAAGGCACAAAAACACTTGGATTTCTTCAATGGGGAGCTGAGGGTAATTTTTCAGTCAGAAACAGCAGTAACGAACCAATGCTGACTATTACTTCCAGCGGAAGATTAGTGGTAAATAATATTAAAGCTAAAAGTGGACTGCTTCTTGCAGATGTGA
>Ga0209064_1003017_pt1 | contig 16147 bp, 15 predicted proteins | sample Inofromicrocosms_FD_187498 | JGI IMG/M metagenome (GOLD analysis project Ga0209064, IMG submission 187498) | Mouse cecum microbial communities from Vienna, Austria - Inoculum for glucosamine and mucus D2O microcosms (SPAdes) (version 2) | ecosystem: Host-associated > Mammals > Digestive system >... | reverse complement strand
ACAATGAATTATCCAAATTTTCAATGTACTCTTTTGCGCTAAAAATCAATATTTCTAAGCACGTGTTTTTATTAATATTTCAGGTGTTTTGAATGACGTTTTTCGGAACATCAAACTGAACACCCTAGTATATTGGTATCTTTAAGAAGTGCTACATCTTTAACAGCTTGGTCATTACGCATAATTTTAAGACCCGAAGGAGTCGCTGCAAACAAATAACCCTTTGCAATAATAATGTCATTGACAGCCGAGCCGGGCAGTATGGGGCGATAATCCTTATCTGACACGTATTTAAACAGGCCGTCATTGGTTGCATATAATATACTGCCGTCATTGTTCACAAGCATCTTGTTCAACACAACATCGCCGTGACTTAAGTCGGAAAGATTGCTTGTCAATACGAACGAGTCATATACGGGTGAATATTCATGAATTTTGCCCGTACTTTCGTAGGCATACAAATCTCCATTATCGAGATACAGCCGGATTATGCGACCTGCTCTATCGCCATAGAACGAGTTGCTTTCAAGCGAGTAATTTTTTAGAATACGTCCATTATACCTGTCAACCCCTGACTTGGTACTTATCCAAATAGCCCCGGACGCATCTTCAGCAAGCGAATACACCTTCTGGCTGCTAAGCCCAGTCGAATTATCAATACGCAGAACCTCCGAAATTACATGCTGAACCCCATAGCCCTTCTGTGCGAGAAACAAAAAAGCCATGACAACCACTGTAATAAACAGTCCGTTTTTAATGCTCTTTGGCGAGGTTGGCGCATAATTACCCATAATACTGCAAAGTTAGCAATTTTTGCCGAATATATCTATATAAGATGTTATTATTAAGCATGATTGGAAAGAAAAGAAGTGAAAGCACACACTTCCACTTCTTTCCTAGCCCTTTCTAACTTACAAGTAGTACTTTTTATTGCAGCTATATGTGAGACGTGGCTCTACAACCATTGACTTCTTGGAGTCGTTGGCTTTGGTTGGAGCCTCTACAGTGTTGACCTGCCTATTTTCCTCGCCGTCCTGTTCATCATGCTTAGGAGCGAGGGCGGCGGTGATTTTGCGGTCGAGGGCGGCGAGTTCGGATTTGAGTTGCTTCAACTCGTCCTCTTTGCCCCACTGCTTGGCGACGATGGCTTCGAGCTGGGGAACGTCGGCTTTGAGTTTTGCGGTGCGTTCCTCGTACTGCGCGATTATGCCGGGAATTTTCTCCAGTGCGTTGACAAAATTCATGCAGGCGGCATGGGTGTCCGACATGGCTATAAAGCCGTTGTTGAACTTGTATTTGTAGTTGCCTTCAACCACAAATCGGTTCTGAACGGTCTCTTTGCCGTCAGCCAGCACACGCTCGGATATAATGCTGATGGGGAAACCATAGACCTCGCCGATGCGGTGGTACTGACCGTGAGTGTCAGTTTTCAGTGCCAACCCTTGTAGGTGGATTCCCATGTTCTTTTCATCGGTAAGATGACAGGTGTCGATAGTAAGACTGTTGACAGGGTTGCCGTCCTTGTCACGCTGTACCACACCATCATAACGAGCATAGTCAGCTTTCATTCGACTTATGAAGATGTCACGAACCTTTTCGAGACTGGGGAGGTCTATCAGGTTGAGCGACATGATGCGCTTCAGCTCATCTTCGTTGAGAGCCTCCCGCCTGGCCTGAGTCCGGGTATATCGCTTGTTGATGAAAGGATCCTCGTCCATCCACTTGTTGGCAAGAGCTATGCGGGTCACCTTCTTCAGATAGCGGATATATTTCACGGCGGCATTATTGCCGTTCTCTTTGGTCACGCGGAGAAAATGCTCGAAGTCGTCAATCATTCCGCTGGTGAGTTTCTTGATAGGTATGTCGGGCGAACCTTCACGCTTGTTTAGAAACTCCGAAAGATATTTGCCGCAACGCTCCCAGCGGAGGAACGTACACTCGCAGATGTCGCCCGATACTCTTCGTACAGCTTCTTGACTGTCATGCCCTTCCGGGAAAGCCTTGCCGCATATTCCGGCAACAGGGCTTCGAGCCGGATCTGACGTCCCGATGGTTTGTGTTCACGTGCTCCGGGTATGGAGAACAGTTCCTGTAGCCGCGCATCGCTCAGCGACGGCAATTTCTCAGCGGGTATGCCGCTGTCCTGATACATCCTCACATATCGACGCACCGTGTTCCTCGAGATGTCAAAAGCGCTGCTGATGCTTTTTATTCCCATTCCCGATGCGTGACACAAGAGAATGTTTTTTAATTTTGTATTCATGTTTCTTTGGTTTTATCCCCCGTCGGCCAAAACGGAAACCAAAGACTATATCCATATTAATGCCAAGTCTTACATCAATAGCAAACCATTGACCTTTATTGGTGCTGATGTAGTCATATTCCGTATGAGTCCAGTTTTGTGTTTTTTCGATACACACCTGCTGGTACGGTACATTTAGCATGATGCCGGGTTCAGCATAGAGGCACCATTGCGTTTGCTTGAATCTGACACTCGGCGATTTCAATACGACCGATGGGCGTAGATAGAAATTCGACGGTCTGTTATCATCCTCGTCAATATTCCAATTACTTCCTGATGCCCAACCATCATCATAATAATTCGACCAATAACCTAATGCTCCTCCTACGCCGACAAACTTACAGAACATATAATGATACGACATTTCAAGTGAATATGAATCCGAAGATGTCAGTGTTCCGCTAAAGGCAGCCCTGTTATGAGTGAAATATTCATCATCGGCCTTTATTGGGAACGTGGTTATTATTCCCAATAGCACGATCAAATAGAATCGTTGAAATCCTATATCTTTCATCGCTTGCCATTTTTTATCTGCGACATAGCCTTATTGTATTCAGCTTCCACTTTGCCAACTTTTATTGTTCCATTGTCAAAAAGTCGGAGAATGAAGTCGTTGAGCGATTCTTCCTTCCCCTTATCAAGAAGATGTACATATATTATTGGAGCAAGCACAAGGCTCCCATCGACATATTCGTTAAATTCATTATACACCCCCTTAATATCCCTCCGACCAATGTTATGGGATATGAAAACCTCGGATGCCACTACAAAAGCCTCATTGCGACCTTCGTTGTGGCTTCGGGCTACTATTTCTTTCTCTCGGTAGAAATCATCGGACATAAGTTCATCAAGTCTTTTCATAAGTTCCTCTGAAATCGAAAGCCTATGAATATTCTCATGGGTATAGACCTTCAGGAAATCAAGACGGAATTTCTTTTCAAGTTCCGGATCCAGCAGTAGCGGAGTGCAGCAGAAAGATTCGTCGGACAGGTTAAAGGCATTATCAATGTTGAGGATATAGATGTTGGAATGGACTTGAGGCAGAACCTCCGATCCGGAAAACTCCGTCAAGGCATCGTGTATGTCGTCAAGCGTTTCATCGGACACTGGATAAGAATTTATATATCTCTCAAGTACAGGCTTGACTTCATTGTCCCAATAATCGGAGTATCCGGCATCATATAGCCTCGACAGGCAGTAGGCAAGTTCAGGTTGTAAGCCGATGATATTCTCAATCCAGCCTGCATTGGTGTGCGCAAGCGAATCATTGGAAACCATTTCCCTGAAGAATGTGACACAATTATCTGCATTATCCTTGTCTCCCCCAAATGATGAATACAAATTACATAGCTTGGAGGCTGTCACATTATCATTCACATGTTGCAATTTCCGGATAAAGGCAGAATCCGATGCAAGATGGGAGAACTGAGTCAGATTTTTTATCTTGTCAAAATACTGCAACGACGCAATCAGATCGAAGCATCGGGATGTCGTAAAAAGCCTGGTGGCAGGGCGCGTTTCCGCCGAGACGGAAGCGATAAATCCTACGACTATTAAAATACATACATATAATCTTTTCATCATCGAATCTTTTTACCCCAATAATATGTGTTCCAGTTATCACGGGCATATCCGTCTCTGCCACACTTGAATGAGTCCGGGCTGGCCCCATCTATCTTTTCTCCATCAAAATAAACGTTCCATGTATCCTTGGCGTAACCGTCACGGAGAACTTTGAAACTATCAGTTGACGCTCCGCTTATCTTAATGCCGTCGTAATAGACATTCCATGTGTCTTTTGCATATCCGTAGCCCAATACCTTGAAGGAATTAGCCGAGGCACCATCGATCTTGACGCCGCAGTAATACACAGTCCAGGTATCCTTGGCGTATCCGTCACGGAGAATTGAAAAAATCGATTTCGAGGCACCCTCTATTTTTCGACCGTCAAAATATACATCGTTATTCCCGACATAATATTGTGGTCGATGATGCCGACATTCACGTCTGTTTCCATGAGCATCATAATCCCTCTGTGCAACGCAAGGCATGGCGATAAATGCCACCAGCAAGGATATTAAGAAGATATACCGTATTTGTCTCATGTTGTTTCTTTTCTTATTTAGACTGACGTGAATTGTAACAGATTAATCATTTCATTTAGCCTCGACAAGAAGATAATACTCTTCAAGAGAGGTATCGGACGGCAATTCGTGGAGAAGCAATATTCTGGTGGTCTTGTTTTCCCAGAAAAGTTCACCCTCGACGCCTTCCGGGACACAGTTGAATGACTGGATCTGATTCTTTGCAGATGCGCCTTCTCCTATATTCTCCCTCATAAGTTGGATTAGAACATCTCTTGATATAGACAAGAACTTATCATCCGGAAGAATTTTATGATTCCGAACATGAATCTCACCATATTTCGTGCCGTTGATCTCACGTATGGGCATAACCCTATACTCCCGGCTATTGTCAAGTCCACAATATATACCCTTGGCATGGGGGTTGGCTATACAAACATCTCCGGCTATCCAGTTGAAGCACAGAAAATCGCGTTCATAAATTTCAGTTTTCATCGAATCGGCGTATATCACCTTACCTTCTCGATACCCTTTAAGATAACTTCTCACGCTTCCGGGTTTGAAGAAGTGGGATGACCATTGGGCTGTGAAATGTTCCTCAGAACTGCTGTCATTGAATTTTCGCTCATAGATGCGGACTGTGTTCGGCATACCCTCGGCGCTCCATACAATCGAATCATACGGTTCAACAAATTCAGGGAATCCCATTGGGATAAACCGGTCAAAATAATCCAATATCTGAAATGATATATTGTCAAAAGGCGCCGGGACATGGATATTGTCATTCATAATAGGTGTGAAACCTGCATAGGCGAGTTTGAATCTGTATTTGTCAGGCATCACGTCGGGTTCATCAGGCTCTTCAGGAGAAAGTGGCCTTTGGGTAACTGTGACCGTGCCTTTATTCCAGCTCTTTCCTTTATAGACTGTAAATTCAAGGGTGCCGGTCTGTGAAGTTTCTCCAAGATTATTTGTGAGCAGAATTTTAATTCGTTTGTCGCCGGAAGATACCATTCCTATATCGGGAACAGCCGTGACTCTAAAATAGTCATAGTCACCAATGATGTCGATGCTTATGTATTGTTGATTGCCAGGCACGATGATTTCGCAGTCGTGAATACCCATTGCCAGTTCTCCTTCACCCTCCAACTGCACGGCAAGAGAGAAGAGATCAGCTTCATGGTCGGGTTCATCGTCACTACAGCCTGCGAATATAAGGCACGCGACAAATGACATTATTGTGAGTAGTTTATTCATAAATAATTATTCAGAACTATTATTAAGTGAACTGTATATTTCAAGAATAAGGTTCCTATCCTCGCTGTTGATTGTGAAGCTGCCGCTTTCGATGCGGCAGTTTATAGTCGGTGACATTATCACGGAGTCCTTAAACACGAAGCCGATCCTTTTGCCTATTCTGCTTTCCGTTGCATCTGCCCATTTCTGCAACTTATCAGCTTTCAGCCTTCCCTCAATTACAGCCATGTCAGGATAAAAGACGGTATCGAGAGTTGCGATATCAAAGTCTTCCGTTGTAACGATAGCTTTACCCTCAATCCTGTTATCTGTTTCATCTATCACTGGATACCAGCCATTTACCCGATGAACAGACGAGCAGGCCCCGAGAATAAGGCACGCAATGATAGATATGCGTATCCTTTTCATTTCATTTTGTAGTCGGGCTCGATATTGTGTTTCAGACCGTCATATTTCGGGGTCTCGATTCTGTTGCCTTCATCGTCTGTGGAGTATATTTTTACATTTTGACCTTGAGCGTTCATAATGCTCTCCTCATTGTTGGCAAAATATTCGGCATTTTTCAGTGCTTCCTTGCGATCAACTTTCGAGTAGTCTCCTTGCATATACATTGGGGTCATAATGCGGTCGGTACGTTCAAGTCCCGTAGCAGCAAACGAGAAGCCGCCATTGGCTTCGGCTTTAAGAATAAGACCGGGCAGACCGTGAAGTTTCCATGGACCGAATGGCATCGGCAGTTCCGGTGCAAACCATGCTTTCCAATGTCGGCCATGATAATCGCTTTCAGCCATTATACACTCATAGCCGAGGACGGTTGCTGTAGAATCTTCCACAATAGTCCATTGCATTTCAGAAAGCGGCTCGGTGTAATATCCATAATCTTCCCCAAACCTATTGTAATGAGTCAGACAGTCCTTAGCTATGTCTGTGAATACATAACTATTAGTCGGTTTGGTGGGACCTTTCGTCATGTCAAACGAGACAGAACCGTCAGGCTCGACAGTCATACATGCTTTTTTGATTATCTCCATGTATTGAGCCTTCCCCTCCGGTGTCGATTTCAACGAATCCACCCAGAGGCTTAGGTCGTTGAAATACTTAGCTTCCGTTGTAGAAGCCAAAAGCGACATTTTGCCAGTGTTGATTTTACCGAATTTGTTGGGGTAAGATGAATCATAGCTGACAATGATTTCAGCTTTGTTCTGTGCCATTGCAGATATAGCCACTAAGCACATGAAGATTGAGGTGAGTAGTTTGTTCATTTTCTGAGAGATATTGAGATTAACAGCTCGCGGCCCCGGAGCCAGCGTTGGCTCTCGAAGGAGGTGAGCTGATTGTATGTTGTATAGTTGTATGTTCGCTGATTGAAGATGTTGCTCAACGAGGCGGAGAGTTCCAGCCGCTTATTGAGTTTGTAGATTACCTTTGTATCAAGCAGAAACACGTTTTTGAATTGACCGGCGATAAGTTCGTTGCGGTAGTGTTCGCCGCTGATGTGCCATTCCCATTTTTTGTGGGGCATGATGTTGAGCAGCAATTCGTTTTCCATATTGCGGAGCCACGAGGCGTTAATGCCGTTCATGGACATACGGCTCGATGCCCACTCGAAACGATAGTCGAAACTGAGCCAACGGAGTGGCGAACCATTGATTTTCGCTCCGGCTGACCAAGAAGTGCCGACCGAATTTACCGAGCTGTTCTCCGAAATCAGGTGCGATTCATTGCGACTGAATGAACCGTTGATGTTTGCGCTACCTCGCATGAAATCAAGAGTTTTGCCGATTTTTCCGCTTGCCATCAGCATCTGTCCGTCGCTTTTGGCATCAGTGTAGGAATATACAACATAGTCGCCGTAAAGTTGCTGTGCCAAAGTGTAGGGTCGGTGGCTCCACGACTGCATTACGAAAGCATTTGCAAACAGTCCGCGACGGGTGTGTTTATAGGATAGTCTGCCTGATACCCGTTGAGAGGATGAATTATAGAAATCATCGACACCGCGACGGAACGAGCGATAGTTTGTCATCACATATCCGGGCTGTATCATGTTGAGATCCATCGGCGAACGTCTGGTACCACCGCTCACGCTCATTGAGAAGCGGTTGTTGGGTTTCCAGTTCATGCTCAATGACGGCGAGAAATAAACCTCGCTACGGTTGGCAATAGCCTTGTCGAAGGTATAATGGGCGAAGCTGACGGGTGCGTCAAGCGAGAAATTCACCCGCTTCACCCAATACTCGAATTTCGGAGTAGCATAAACCGTGAGATAGTTTGTATTCAGTACATTCGTTGTCTCGCCCGGTATTTCCTCAGGCATATCCGGCAATTCTGTGTTGAGAGAGCGGAAATAAGCTTTTACACCTCCTTCAAGACTGATTGTGATACCCTTGACGGAAAAGGCGTATGTAACACTCTCGTTGGTATAGAACGCATGGTCTTTGACCTGCTGACGCATAACACCATCATTTATAGATACGGAAAGGGTCTGCGGCAGCGACTCCCATTCGTTCCTGCTAATGAAGGTGACAAGGTGTTTGCCGTTGAATCTCTTTATAAGCTTGAAATCATTGCCTACATAGTAGTCGGGGAGCGATGCCGTCTGGTCGTTGGGTAGTGAACCGGTTACACCGAGGCGTACATTATCCCAGTCAATATTGGTTTTCAGGGTATTGTTGATAAATGCAGTCTTTTGGTTCAGCTCATAGATAAATTTGCCCGATAGGGAATGTGAGCGGTCAACGCCATTGCGGTCTTCGGTAACGACACGGTTACCATCGTTGAGAAGGTAGGTTGTTACGTTTGCCGCCTCTGCGGTGATACGGCTGAATGAGTAGTCAATCTGTGTCTTGAACTCTCCGCGTCCGAGTTTCCAAAGCGCGTTGGTTGAAACAAGCGCCGAGCGGTTGAACAGTGTGCGTCTCCGGCTGAGATTCGGCACTCCGGGTAGTGACACACTGACATATCGGCTCAGGCCGGTACCATGGCTCGAGGCGAAAAAGTCCACAGCCTGCGCGGACAAGTCTTCTCCGATGTTGTTGGTCTTGAATGTGGTTATATTCTGGAAATTGGGCATTACTGCCATAGCGAACAGCTCACCGTCCCATATCGCTCCGTCTGGTTGCCATGAATAGCCGCCTCCGGCATCGCCGTGGAAACTCCACGTTGTCTTTGCCTTGTTCTTCAGTTTGAGGTTGATAGCCGCCTTGTCTGAGAAGGATATACCCGACAGCACCTGCATCGGCTGATGGTTCTCCATCACCTCTACCGCGCCCACATCCTCGTGGCTGATGCCGTTGGTGGCAATACCGTATTTCCCTCCGAGGAGGTCGGAGCCTTCAATATAGAACTTGTTGATGTCCTCGCCCTGATACTGTATCTTGCCGTTGTTGGCAACATCTATTCCGGGCATACGTTTGAGCACATCGCCGATGGAGCGGTCATGTGCCTGTGCGAAACTACCGACATTGTAAGTTATAGTATCTCCTTGCTCACGGATTCGATCGGCCTTGACTGTAACCTCTTTGAGAAGAGTCGTACCCGGTTCGAGCTGAACGGTGAGCGGAAACGAAACGCTGTCGAGAGGAATAGTTTTCTTTGCGAAACTCATCATCGATACCTCCAGTCTGCAACCTGACACCGACGGCAGCGACATGGCGAAACCGCCGTCGCCTTTCGATGTGGCATATTTCTTTATCTTGCCGTCAGCACCCTTGACAATCACCGAAGCCCCGGTCAACGGCTCGTTACTATCCTTGTCAACGACCGTACCCGACACATTCACCTGTGCCACGGCACTAACCGAGACAATCAGGCAAAGCATATATGCGAGAAGACGGTTCATTCGTGGTAATCGGTTTCAATAAAGTCGATATTCTCTTTGTATTCTGTTGGTTTAATATTGACAGCGCCTCCGGTCATGGCACTAACCTGAGCGGCCCGGTTGCGGTTCCCATAATCCTTCATGCGCAGGACAGCTATGCGTGTGCTTTTGAAAATTTTATCGGGGTTCTCGTAAGGGTCTCCGAGCGGTTCGTCGCATTGCTGAATTCCTTTAATTGTGAATCCATATTCGCCATCGGCAGTAATAGCCTCCATTATAAGACCGGGCAGACCGCACAGCTGCCACGGTCCATCCTGTACCGGAATTTCGGGTGCAAACCACGCAAACCATTTACGCCCGTGATAATCGGCCGTGGCAAGCTGACACTCATAATCCAGCACCATCTTGGTCGAGTCCTGAAGATTCCATTGCAAATCGTCCATCTCCACAGGATAACGATAGCGGTCGCCCATCTGTGAGTCCCAGACTGTAATGGTACGTAACTCAAAATTCTTAATGTTCTTGTAGCGGGAGCCACGGTTTATTCCCATCTTCTCGCGGATATCAAACCATGTCTCTCCTAAACCTGCGTTCATGTTGGCAATAGCTTTCTGCAAAGCTGCATCGTCAGCCTGTTTAAGCATCATCCTTCCTTGCGGGTCATTTTCAAGAGAATCTATGCGGTTGGTCTGCGGGTCAAAATAAAATGACTGACCTTGTCCTATTTTTAACACAAAGTCACTATTGTTGGTGATGGTGTCACCTGTTTTTGTGTTGATGGTTTTCGACATGGATTCATACTCTGCCTTTAAAAAAGCGCGTGGCGACTCAGCAATCACTGGAAATGTAGCGATTAAACAAAATAGATATGTGAGAAATCTTTTCATAATTAGTGATAATTAGTAGGTACTATTTTTCTAATTCGTTTGCAATCCATAAAGTCCACTCGTCAATATTATCCGCCAGAGAACTGGGATAATTAATGGGTATTACCACGTCAGGAGCTATACCGGTTTTATCAATGCCGTGATTGGGCAATCTGCACGATCTGGCAGTTGGTATGGAAATCGGATATCCACTATTGGGCAATGCCGATTCCCTGACTGATGAGCAATCAAGACAACCACCCGTATTTTCTTTGCCATAAATAATAGTCCTATCAGAAATCGCCTTGGCCTGTATCAATAATTCCTCAGTCGCAGACCCGTTGTTGGCATCTATAATAAAAGCAATTCTGCGAGGCTTCTTACCATCGTATTTCGGTACTTCAATTTCAATATCCTCTTTGTCGGTCAAGAGTATAAATTCCTTGTGAATTTTGTTATACTTATCCAGAATCATTTGAGCCTCCGGAAATTCGGTAGCTGCTTGTTTAAGATATTCGATATTATTTTTAGACATTCTGAACTCTACACTTTTGGTGGTGCCTGGGTGGTCATACAGCATCGGCAACAACGGATGCCAAAGACGTTCATCTCCGCCTCCGTTAGAGCGTAAGTCAATGATAAGATTTTCGCAACCTGACGAATTATAATCCCGAATAGCGTTTTCAACAAATTCCGGTGTTATGGTCTCATTATCAAATTCCGGCAATCTCATCAGATAGGTTTTAGAAGTAGCAGGCTTTGAGAGAGGCTCTGGTAAATACGGATGTATTATATCGTATGTCTGGAATTTTCTTCGGTCAGACATATATTTACCCGTTTCACGAAAACTACCCATATCCATTCCGAGATGCCCGTCATCAAACCATGAATATAGAAATAGCGCAGCATCAGATCCAGACCGTTCGTTTGTTCCGATTTGCTGTCGAAGTGTCGATACAATCGAGTCGTATTCCTGACGGGTTGAATCGTTGACATAAGTATCAAAACCGGCATAACTGGTTTCTAATTCTTTAAGCGCAAAATTGAAATCTTCAATGTTTTGATCTACTGAAAGCAAGGAATTATGCGGATTCGTTCCCGTCACGTTCACTTGTGCCACGGCTTCGACCACAACAAGAAAAAACGACAAATATGCAATTAAATTTTTCATTCGTGATAATCGGTTTCGAGGTAATCGTACTTTCGGCTTTCTTCGGTTACGGGAGCATCAACACCTCCGCCAAGTTCATATCCTGTCGCAGCCTTGAACATCGCATTACTATTTTCCCTGTAATGCCTCTCAGCCCGGAGCATATCAATTCGATCCATCTTTTCATACTCTGTATTGAAAACTGGGTAAATAGGCTGTGAACTTGTTTCAATTCCGGTAATAGTAAAGCTATGTTGTCCTGACAGTTCACTTGCTTCCATAATAAGCCCGGGCAGTCCGCAAAACTTCCATGGCCCATCTTGTATAGGAATTTCAGGAGTAAACCATACCGTCCATTTTCGACCATGATAATCAGCAGTCGCCATGATGCATTGATAGTCCAGTATCGTTTTGGCACTATCCTCGGCTATTACCCAGTCGATTTCAGAGAAAGGTTCATCATAGTACCCACATTCACCCATCCCGGCTTCATCGAAGGTAGTGGAAACATATTTGTCAAAATCTTTAAGAACATAAAGCCTTGAGTGATAGACAACACCGTCCATAGCGCTACGATCACGATTTTGCACATATGCTGCGGCAGCAGCATCAAACATCTGCCTTTCCTTTGCTCGCCCCGATGGTGTGGAAAGCAACGAATCCCTATACTCTGTGCTTGGACAATAAAATTTGCTTTGCTCCTGATTGGCAAGTAGGATAAATGGTGTATTTTTCTCAACCACACCGTCATTGCCACGCAGAAACTTATTGTAATAATTATATCCCACCTTTATTTTGGCACGCGGATATTCCCGTTCCTTCTTCGCGTTAGCTCCGAGAGCGACACAAAGAAGAACTAATATTGTGATAAATCTGAGGACTTGCATTGTTGAATTTGATTAGAATATGCAAAGTTCGTCATTTTTTACGATGTTGGTCTCAACATATGTTGAGACCGGCTGAAAATGATTAAGATTTTCTTAATCTGCTTAAATGTGTGGGTGTGATATTAAGGAAAGAAGCGATGTCTTTTAGGGAGAAATACGAAAATATATCCTCATACTTTTCAATGAGTTCATTATACCGTTCCTGCGCCGATTTCACATGTAGATCAATATATCGATTATAAGTGGTGTCGAAAAGAGCTACATTGTTTTCAGCTACTACCCGATATAGTTCATCGTCCGATTTCATACGAATGCCTACCTCTCTTGCCGAAATGCAATATATTTCGCTGGGTGTAACAGCTATGATTGAAACGCGAGATTTTTTGCCGTACAGAGAAAACGGAAAATCTGCAACAAACTCACCTGCGAACTCCAGACCGATGATACTCTCGGAGCCATCAGCACCGTATGCCACATACTTCAATGTGCCCGATTTAACAAACCCTATATACCGACCTACCTGTCCTCGCTCAATAAAATAGTCACCTTTATCATAACTGCGCAACACACCCTGTTCGACACATAGTTTCCGCCAGAAATCATGGTCGATGTTCTCGTAATATGTGTTGAAGTTAGAGGACATCTCTAAACAGAAGATATTAAAATTCTGGTTGGCTCAAGACCGGGTTATTAAGAAAAGAAAACGTGAGCTAACTATGCCACGTCTTGATTTGAAGGTCGTAGGAAACCATTAGCACAGATGTAACAATAGCAGCCCACGCTATGAGCGTGAGAACCACTATGCTAATCCTTGTGCTATTTGTCGAATTTCCTACGTTCTCAAATCACAAGATTACGCATAACGCTTCTTTTTTTTCCAAAATGTCGTGGAAAGGCGATGCCATTCCGATTGCAAACTTAACCAAAATATCTGAATCCTAAGCTATAATCGTCGAAAAATTAGCAACTTTGCAGTCTAATACGCGCAAAAATGACAATCAAAGAAGAACATATCCCGGAAACCACTGAATCAAAACTCTATGATGACGTGTGCGCCATCATAGAAGACACCCGCTATCGTGTGGCTGTGTATGTCAATTCCGAGGCGTGTCGGATGAATTGGCATGTGGGTATGCGAATCAAAGAGGATGTGCTGCACAATGCCCGCGCTGAATATGGCAAACAGGTTGTGAAACACCTCGCTGAGAGACTTGTCAAGCGTTATGGCAGCGGATGGGGATTCAAGAAGCTGCAACATTGTCTACGCGCTGCGTATACTTTTTCGGAGGCTGAGATTGACTAAGCAGTGCGTAGACAATTGAGTTGGACACATCTTCGTTCACTGATGTTTGTAGAGGACGAACTCGCCCGAATTTCCACAGGCTGTTGGTCGATATGAGGAAGGAGCGGTTGAACAGCGTCCGCTTGTCGCTGAGTGATGGCACCCGGTCTGACCATTGAAGAAGCTCTCCACCGCTATCGCGAAGAACAGAAGACAAAACAACGTCTCCAAGGCCCTAAAATACACTAACCAATTACGCCACTGAGAGAGGCATCAGCCTCCCTCGGTGGCAAACTTTAATGGAGTATTGAAGTAGAGATGTTCTTTTCGTTGCTGAGTTCGCCGGATTGATTTACTTTCTTTCCGTAATTGAAGGTATAGGTCACAGCCAATGATATTCGTCGATGGAAGTCCGAACCAAATTGAGTCACGTTACTATCATACCAACGGGTGGTCAATGTATCCTTGCTGAGTTTCCATGAAGACTGAAACAGATTGACTAACGACAGTTGGATGTTCCATCCCCTCGATGCCCACCCGGCACCAGCCGAATAGCTCATCGGCATCTTGCGCAGATATGCGTTTTCTCCATCAACATAGCTGTTTCCGGTACCGTAATAGGCATTGAAGAAGAATTTGCCAAGATAATAGTTGACATTTAGGCTTGTAGTAAACGGATAATGTGATATACTGTTGCTTCCGGTTGTCTTATAGAGTAACAGTCGTGGAGAGATAGAAAAGGATAGCCTTCCGTCCAGAAACTTTCCGGTAAGGCTTGTGCCAATCTGACCATGATTGTAGTCTCCATCATTCTGATATTTTTTCAACATCATTCCGCCGGGGCCGTCAGGAGTATAGACTGCTATCTGTCGGTTGGAGATGAGGAACATCGTCGCGTAAGTGGATAGTTGCCATTTATTGCTTGGAAGCCATGTATAACTGATATTTGCAGAAGTGTTTCTCGAACACATAAGGTCGGGATTGCCGGAAATATACATCAGTTCGGATTGTTGTATTATATTGGGATTCTTCATTGTGGCGTCGGGCGAAAATGTGGCATATTGAAACCAGAGACTGATTGAGTTTCTTTGATTGGGAGCATATTGCAGGTTGATGTGGGTGAACGGATAGCGGTCGTCCATAGTTTTGCCATTGATATAGTTTGACTCGAACGCATACCCTCCGTCTATGCTCCCGGACACTTTCTGATAATTCAATGACATGCCGACGGTTATTCCGGCAAAAGTCTGACGGAATCGGTTGACTGCGTCACTTGAACCGGTGTAGTCGATATTTGTGCGCCCACCACCTGATAAAATGTTTGAGAATAATGTGAATTTATCAGACAATGATTTGTTGACCTGTATTGAACCACGCAAAAACCAAGAGTCTTCATCTGCAAGATTTTCGATAGATTCTGTCCCTGCGTAATAATTTGATGATGTGTTGTTCTTGGCAAATTCAGCCTGAAAGTTCCCGTTGATCGACCATCCTCTGCCCAGTGCCGCATACAGTTCGCTATTCCAGCCGACGGCATTGTTTGTGGAAGGTGATTCTGTATGATATGTTTCCGAGGGATACAGACTCGAAAAATTGACATAACCTGACGTGTGGTTTATCGGAGTGTTGATCCGACGATATGAAACGAGATTGCGGAATGTGAAATTCTCATTCATATTCCACGAGGCTCGGAATGCCGAGTAAAAGCCTCGCTGATGCTGTTTTCCTGTCTCTGTACCGCTTGTGCGTCTGATAGTCCCGGACTCCAGTCGGTATGTTTCGTCCGAAACAGAACCGATATGAGAGTTATAGTCGTAGTCGCCCGACACCATGACATCGTATTCCATCTTGCGGCAGGCGAACTTGGAATACACCGAAGCCTCACCACTGCGTATCATGAAGCGTTCTTTGCCGCTGAGCTTTGTGTAACCTCCGTAGGAATAAGAATGAGTGATGAAATTTACAACATGTTGTGCTCGTAGAAATCGCGGATCTGTCGGAAAGTCAAGATATTCCACCCGCTTCACGTCACCGGGATTCAATCCGCTGACATCCTCGTTTGTTGCCGGATGAAAGTTTATAAAAAGGCTGACGCCTTGATTGTCGGCAGTCTTTACCGTTTCAGTTATCGGATTGACGCTTAGTTGAGGGATGTTCATTCTTGACAGCAAGGAAACTCCGTCGGAGGCGGTCGATTTCTGATTACTGGTAGGAATATAGACTGTCTTTGTCGCGCTTGTGTGTTGAGCGTCAGCTACAACTGTTATCTCTCCAAGTTTTTTGACTGTAATTGTGTCCGGCTCGGCGGTCTGCCCCTGTGCTAGGAAAGGGAGTATAATCAATGGTAGTATATAATATTTCATGTTGCGAAATTACAATGATTCGGTAAAATTTGAGGTTGTTCAGCCTTGGCTAAGCCGCTAACTGAGTCAACCGATGATTTATTTTCTGAATTATTTTGAGATGCGGAGATTTTCCGCAAGTCGAAATAATTGTTGAGGC
>Ga0209064_1003014_pt1 | contig 16158 bp, 15 predicted proteins | sample Inofromicrocosms_FD_187498 | JGI IMG/M metagenome (GOLD analysis project Ga0209064, IMG submission 187498) | Mouse cecum microbial communities from Vienna, Austria - Inoculum for glucosamine and mucus D2O microcosms (SPAdes) (version 2) | ecosystem: Host-associated > Mammals > Digestive system >... | reverse complement strand
CTTATCTTTAGCCGCTCTTGCCGGGCTGTAAGAGACGATCCAATTTAGTTCCATGGTGCCTAGAACCTTTGGGCCCGGGTACCGGCGATGAGTAGTCGGACTTTCTTTCCTCTCGTGCAGTTCCTGAGTCACATTCAGTGTCTTATATTGACACTTAACCTCTCCGTCGTCTTTGCAAATAAACTCCTCCCAGTTGTCAGGATCCAGAATTTGAGTTTTTATTTCCGCTGCAGAGTTTTTAAATTTCTGAGCAATAACGAAGTCGCAGCCAATTTCTTTGAGAGCAAATAGATTCTCAGCACAATTCAAGCCACGGTCAGCAACCACAATCAGCTGTTTGAGATGATAGGTATTTTTTATTTTCTTAATTAACGGCACCATGGTCCCGAATTCACTGGTGTTGCCTGCAAAGAGTTCATAGTCAATGGGGATGCCGTTTTCATCCATAACAAGTCCAAGCACGACCTGAACCTCGTTAACCTTATGATCCTTGCTTAGACCGAAATCCTTGTATTCAGAGACGCTGCGGCTCTCAAAACTGTAGGTGGTCACATCGTAAAAGGCAGCCGTGACAGTCCTTTTTGTTCTTTTCTGGATTTCTTTATTTAAATGTCTGACGATGGTTTTCTTATCTTCTTGAAGGACATCGAGCACTTTGTACAAATCTTCGAGATGATCGACTTGGCCGTGATCAATGATGCTATGAGCACGGTTATTAAAGCTTTTCAACTTACTGGAGGGATTTAAGAACCTTTGCTCAGTCAGAAGATAAGCCGTCTGGTCATAAGGATATTGGATTTTTCTGCCTTTTTGAAGATGACGAAACATCTCCGGCATTTTTAAATCTAACCATACCTTCCTTATAAGAGCCGAGCCAACATTGAGGGTCTTGAAATTGCCCGGTTTCTCGTTAAGGCCTTTAGCAGAATCAGCCAACTTATCCATTCTTCTTTTGGCTTGATTTTCAAGTTCCAGAGATTTGTTCTGGGCTTCTAGAGCGTTCTCCTGGGCGATGCGTTTCTTGAGATTCTCCACATACTGAGGATCTTTTTCTAAAGCGGCATCAAGTCTGCCGTGGTTTTCAATTATTCGAGAACGAGGTTGTCCTTTTTCATTTCGATAACTCGAATAGACACGGATGTATTGATGATTTTTAACTTTAACCACTGAAACATGCAAAGGCATTTTTCCGACTCCGACTACTGTAGGGATATTATACCTGAATTTTTAAAACACGCTACTTTTACGCTATAAAGACGGTAATTTTTTTGCAGAAGAACCCAGAGCGCGTCTGGTCTCATCTGCAAAAATAGGTGTCAAACTCGGGAAAAGAGAAGAATTGAAAGCGTCCAAGTACGGTTGGCGGGGGATGGTAAAGACAGAGACCGTGCTGCCTGAAGAGCAAGCCGAAGAAACTGAAGAAGCAAAGAAAGAAATAAACAAAAAAGAGCGAGCCAAAGCACAGAAAGCCGTGAAGATTATTGTTGGCGTAGATGAGAAAGTCTACGAAAAAAAGAAGAGACTAGCTGGATTTGCCGGGATGGTCTATAAGGAGGCGTCGGAGCTGACTGGAGAGCTCCATGGCGAAAGGCAATTAGAGCCGGAGGAGGAAAAAATAAGGCTCAATAGAATTGGCCGTTATGCCGCTTCGACTAATCACATCCTCAACCAGATTGAAGACTGCTTTAGGATAATGAAAAGTCATTTAGGTTTTAGACCGGTTCGTGTGTGGAACTCAGGCCATATCAGAGGGCATATTGGTGTCTGTGTCCTAAGTCTATTGGTTCTGCGCTTGCTGCAGCATGCAGTACATAAGGAAGGAACAAAATTATCAATCGACATGCTTATCCGTTCACTGCAAGATGCAAAAGCAGCAGTCCTTAAATCGGATCAACAGTTATTGCTTTTAAAGCTCAAGAGCTTTGAAAACCTCAGAAGAAATTGGCGCAGCGTGTCTAATGAAGAGCTAGTGCAGAAAATTAAAGAAGGAGAAATAAAATGCCGGAAATACTGAAAAGCTGCGGATTAGAAGACTTGCCGACATTGTCCAACAGGGCGGATCTTGAGCGCTGCTTGAAAACAAAATTCCATAATGATGAGAAAACGGTTACCCCAGTCATCTACAAGCTTTTGTAGAAATACAAAAAAAATTTAAAAATCCTTCGATACCTTGAGCATCAAGATATCCGAGGATTTTTTACTCTTGAACTTCCAAAGTCGAGGAGAAAGAGAAGATTCTCCTGCTACAGTCAATACCCCCTTCCCTTCTGGCAAGGACAATCTCTACGAATGAGATTTGGTCCAACATTGAACAAATTTTTAATACAACAATACCAACCGTCAGGATACAAAGCAAATTAACACTAAAATTTCTCTGTCTGAGATAAAAAAAATGTTAAATATAATAATTTTTATACAACTAAGGTGATTTTTTCACCAAACTGGTATAATAATTTTAAAACACAATGAGGCCATAAGATGTTAATTGCCATTTCTATTAAAAATTGGAAATCTTTTAAAAACCAAGTCTCTTTCACAATGGAAGCAGGTAGGGAGAAGAATCACTCTGAAACAGTTGTTAAATTAAAAAAATTTAGATTAAACCTTTTGCCCATCAGCGCCATATTCGGACCAAATGCCTCGGGTAAATCGAACTTCGTCAAGGCCTTCTCTTTTCTTCAGAATCTCATTGTTGATCCCAGCAAGGTCTTTGTGTCGGCAGAATCATTTGGATTCCGCCTTGACCCTGAAACCAAAAATCAACCTACCGAATTGGCTGTTGATTTATTGCTTAATGATTGTATTTACACTTATTCCCTAGTGTTAAATAGACAAAAGATATTAAATGAGAAGCTCTCTCTTGAGAACACAAGCTCTGAAAAAATTTTGTTCCAAAGAGAGGACACAAAACTAACTTCCGGCGAACTCTTAAAAAAAGAAATTTCACCTGACTCTATCAAATTTTTAACTCCTTTTTTGCAGAAAAACTTTACTACATTAAGTCTTCTGGGAGGAGCCCAGATTAGCGAAATTCTTCCCGTTTATAACTGGTTTAAGGACTCACTGAGAATAATTACCCCTAATTCCATCTCCATAGCAAAACTTGAAAAAAATTCAGAAGATGATCTTTCCGTACTTGGAACAGGAATTTGTTCTATAAGAGCCACTCCTGTCTCTGAAGAACTTCCGGAAGACATTAAACGTCTCAGTTCAGGCTTACCTTCTGGTTTTGTTTTGAATGTCAGGGATCCTAGGCGAGGAGCCTTAAGAATTACTCATGAAGAGGAAAATAATGGGATAAAAGCTGAGAAGCTCATGACTGTTCACAAGAACACTCAAGGAGCCGAAGAACTTTTCTCTTTTACGGATGAATCTGACGGTTCTTTGAGGCTCCTTGATCTGAAGCCAGCATTCGATAAATTGAATTCATCCAATGGTAGCCTAACGTATGTTATTGACGAACTTGACAGAAGTTTACATACTAAGCTCACAAGTCACCTAATTGCTAGGTATTTAGAGGGATGCAATGAAGACTCTCGGAAGCAATTAATCTTTACCACCCACGATGTCCAACTAATCGATCAAGAACTCTTTAGAAGAGACGAACTTTGGATTTGTGAAAGAGCTGAGGACGGCTCATCGGAGATGTATCCCGTCACAGACTTTAAAGACTTACGGGTGGACAAAGACATTCAAAAAAGTTACTTGCAAGGGATAATGGGAGGACTGCCTAGACTCTTAGCTTCAGGTGCTGAACATAATGAAAAATTTTTAGAGCCTGTGTATCCGGAGACAATCTCTTGCTCTTTTATTTCCTTCACAAATCTCAGAGAAGTAGAAGAAAGTCCTTGTCAGACTCCGATTAAATTTTTTCTCTCTGAGATACAACCATGCTAAACCAAAGAAGAAGAAAGCGACCCGGGAGAACTTTAAAGCCTATCTTCTCGATCGTATGCGAGGGAAAGACAGAGCGGGCTTACTTCTGCGCAATTAAAGGATTATGTTCAAATTGGCATATCGAAGTTGAATGCAGCAACAACAAAAGTGATCCGATTTCTCTGCTCGGAAAAGCTACAGATCAGATCAAAAAGTTTCCTCGCGGCAGTCTTGTAGCAATTGTCTGCGATAAAGATAACTGGAATGAGAAACAGCTGAAACCTTTACTTGAATATCAGAAAAAGGACAGGTGCTTTCTGATATTCAGTGCTCCTCAGTTTGAATATTGGCTCGTACTGCATAAAGGAGTCGGGGCAAGGATTCAAACTTCAACAGAATGCATGGATAAAATGAATAAACTTTTTCCTAACTATAAAAAACCAATCATTCCGAAGGAAATCTTAAATATTGACTCTATACACCACGCTATCTCGGAAGCTAAAAAAGATAATGTCCCAGAATTCTTAAACGAGCTTCCCGAGAAAGGTACAAACTGTTATGCCCTGCTTGAACGAATTCTCAACCCTCGCAAATGATAGAAATGGCCTCTTGAGTTATCTTTTTCTTAAAGAAGAGATGACCTTTTTTAGCCAAAGGAAATCAGGACTTTTAACAGAGGTTAAAAAGACAGTCAAAAGAACGGATATTCGAAGAATAGAGCTCGTTATCGATAGCTTTTCTTTCGATATTGCGAGCGCTATCCAAACCATTAAATATTTGAAATCGTTTCACATCAGTTATAACTTATGGATTCGTTCTAAAGCAGGAAGTCTAGCAACCGTGTTAGCCCTTGGCGCCGAACAAGTCTACATCTCATCCTACGGGTCTTTAGCTGCTATCGATCCTACTTTTTATATGCATGGATTTCCTTTAGTGGTCCACAACGGACAACCGTGGCACTTGAACCCCTATGAGTTTCAGCCTTGGGTGAAATTCGTCAACAAGATTTTCGAAAATAGTTCCCAAGCAGTAAAAGAGTTTATTGAACATTTGCAAATTCAAGCATTTTCTTTGGAATCAAGGGAAAAGGCGAAGAAACACCTTGCTTTCTTAAGAAAAGAATTGCTTTTAATTACAAACCCCACATACAAGGTTTGTGAGCAGTTACCTGACTACTTTTTAAAAGAATTAGGAAGTTTTGATTCTTGCGCTTATTTCACAGATCTCAAAAAAGTCGGACTTTCGGTAAATCTCATCACTAAGGAACAAAGCAGCGAGCTTAGAAAATTAGAGAAAAAGAGCAAGCAATTATGAAGAAAGAAATAAAACCTCAGAATATCATTGATCCTCTCCTCATAGAAGTGAGAAAGGAAATTGAAGAAACGGAAGAAAGTCTCGGAATGCCGCTCATCGCCCTTTTCTCCCCTTCTTCTGATGAACTGTCCGGAGAAATAAGCTATCCAGCGGAATATTTTATTGCGGAACAACTCAAAAAAATCAAAGAAGGAAAAGGTCTTTCTAATGAAGAAAAGATTCCCCAATTAGGCATCCTTCTTTCTAGCAAGGGAGGAAACTTTCCAACAGTTTTGAATATTGTCAAGTTGATTAAAGAAAACTGTGAGCGCTTTTCTATTATTGTTCCCGGCAAAGCTCTCAGTGCTGCATCCTTGTTGGCTTTAATGGGTGACGAGTTAATTGGCTCTAAGGATTCTGTCTTTAGCCCATTTGATCCCAGAGTTAATAACTTTACAAACCCAAAAACACCAACAGTGTCTGTTTCGGACATTATTGCTATTCTTTCTCAAAATTGTTCGTATGAGGAGAAGGCCGCTTCTCTACTCTCCCTCTATAAAAACACTGACCCTATAGTCATGGCCCAAGCTCTAAGAGCAAGAAATCAAATAAAAAGTGCACTCTTAGAAAGACTTAAGAAAAAAAAGTTGTCTGAAAAGACGATAGAAAATCTTCTCACTCTCTTCTTAGAAAATGACTTACCCCATAACAGTTTATTGACAATAAGCGATATCAAAGAAAGCGGGATGAAAGTTACAGAGCTCTCCGAAATAGACTCTAACAAGCTAAAGAGAATTATTGACCTCCTAGCCGACTACTCTCTTCCTGTTCGGGGCCAACAGCTTCTGGATTTCTATAAAAAAGGCAATTCTTGCTTCTTAAATTTTAGTCTTCTCCCTCTTCTTACTTTTTCTGCAGATGGAGGGCTCAAATCCATTAGACGTGATGTCATATCCACCTACTGCGGAGACCGGGAAAAAGTTTCACTTCCAGCAATTTCCATTCAGCTCTCCATGCCATTTGATTATTCCGTCAAACCATAGGAAAGAAACAGAAAATGACCCAACCTCTTACTCTTAATCAACATCATTACAGAAAAAGCGACGGGGCCCTTTTAATCAATTGCTTGAGAAGTGAAGAAGCTGAGTTAGGAACGACTTCTATGCCTTACCCTCCTTCGAGAGAAATTGGAGATTGGCCTTTTTTTGATGAAAGTACCAAGCAATGGACAATAGTCCCTAGGCGCAGAGTTACTCCAAGTTATCAAGTGGTGTGCATGTTTCACCCAACTTCAAGGTTCCATTCGAGACCGCTGGTATTGCCAGATTATGTTAAAAATGAGGAGCCTTGGATAAGCGCAGTTTGTCCATTAATACTAGCAGTAAGAGAAAAAACCGAGAAGGACCCGAGTCAAATTGGAACAGGGATGATGGCGTTGCTGGAGCTTAAAAGTTTGAATTTAGATCTTCAACTTTTTTATCTATCTCACGACCGGCTCCCGAAAAAGGAGAATGACCCAAACTCTTTCACCTCTCCCTTTCATCTGATCCACCACCAAGCTCTGGCCAGAAAAATCATTGCCACTATGCGAAGAATTCTTTTAATTCTTCTTGTTCCTTACCTTGAAATTGAACTCAAACTTAACCAGTACGAAATTGAAGATTTCGGGACGGTGATAGACTCGAAAAAAGACTCTTCCTTTGAATTTCTTCCTCCTATTGGAAGATACTTAAATTTTTTAAATCTTATCAGGGATCTAGACAATTGTTTTAAACATGAGAGAGGGGAATGGCGTCTTCCTCCTGAGACTCTTATTCAGCCGGGCATTTCGCTTTCTAAGCTCAACAATCGAAAACATTATGAACTTTGGAGAATTCCTCCCAAAGATTGCCCCTATATAGACTATTCTCGGCAAGAGTTTTGGCATTACAGTATCGAATTCGATGCTCTTGTCACATTGTTCTCTAGTTTTTTATCTGAACTTTTAGCACTTCCGGATTCTCAAACAAAAAACGCACCGCCGGTCTTTTTTCAAGTAACGGAAGCTTGGTCTTTAGCTGACACTTTGCCGGAGGACAAAAGAACTTTACAAAAAGAATTGACAGACAAGATTCTGAGGTCAATTACAAGAAAAATGAAGACAAATGGTTCAACTCCTTAACTTTATCGTGGAACTCCTGCCGGTGTTGTCATTTTTTCCAAACAAATCGCCACTTGAATTTTTCCCAGGCTTCTTCGGAAGCCAGTCAAAAGTATCCTAGCAACGATAAATAGGCAGTAAATCTTTCGGAAACCATGTACACGTCTTATCCGCCCATAGAGGGTGATAAGACGCGTACAAAGATCTTTTGTCTTTTAATTTCTCTCGGGAAAGTATTATGACAACCTGTGATCGTAAAGGCTAACCCTCTTGGTCTCGCTCTAGCAGTGCCAAGCGAGAGGATAGAGTTTTTGGAGCGAGGTACCCTCATTATCAACTTCTAAAGAATGACAGAATGCTGAGAATAACCCTTTCTATTTAGCCGGGCGTGATCTCAAGTAATAAACCGCCCCTGAGTCATTTGCAATTATTTTTGCCGCTTTTAATGAATCAAAGGTTATACACATGAGATGGTGAAACGAAAGTACCTTATCTTGGAGAGTGTTGTCATCTTCCAGGAGTTTTATTGTAAGCCCACAAGATGCTGCCCTATCTGCATTGATGTGACGAGCGTGCGCTTTTGAATTCTTTTGTTGTCCTAACAAATCAGATATTTTTTTTATCTTTGTTTTTTGCTCCTGGGAATCTGAATTTTTAAGCATACCTCTCTTGAGGTTTGTCTCTAAAATTTCTTGTGACCATTCCACAGCTCGTTTGCATCTAATAATATCTGTAGGCCCTAATTTCTCTAAAATTGGCTTCCAGATAGAGATCTTAGCAGGATCCTGTTTTATTTCCTTATATATCATCTCAAATTCGTCTAACAAGCCAATAGCAGCTAATGGACCGAACTGAGGATCTACCGGACCAATAGACGATTGTCTACCCATCCATATTTCTTTGCAAGCCGTAGCAATAAGGGTCCCCCCAGACATAGCAATTTGTGGAACAAAGGCCCTAATGTCGCCATTATAAAATGAATGAAGGTAGTCAATGATAGATTCGGTCGCAGCCAAATCTCCTCCAGGAGTGTGGAGGATAAGATCTAAGCCTTTAGCCTTATCAACCCCCTTACAACAGTTCATGAGTCCTGTTTTGTCACTATCATTAATAGAGACAAAATACGGGGAAAGCTCTGGCACCTGTAACCATCCAGAATAAAAAGAAATAACATTCCTTTTTGTATGAGAAGCGATAGCCTTTAGATACTTCTTCCTTAAAAAATCTAATCTCGACTCACTCTCACCATTTACTTCTTTCAAAACTTCCGACCAGCTTGCCATACCCTATCCCTTATTTGTCAAAGAAGTTTCCGCTCTAAAAGTAAATTCTTGTTTTTTTTGCATGCAAGGTTTAAATGAATCAATAATGCCACTAGGGAATTGTCCAGACCGATCTGTCTTTTTAGTTGTGATCGAGTTTTTCTCAAAAAAGCCATTCACCTTTTCATCAAAAGCACTATCATATTTAAAAAAATGGTTTTCAGGAGTCTCCCGCATAATTCTCTCCTAAGTTAGATGGGGACGATTTTAACCTAGACAATCAAAATTAGTAAATATACATCTTCCCGTAAGTAGCAAACATCACAACTCCCTATCTCATTTACGGCAAGTCTTCCATCGAGATTTCACATTTCCGAAAGTCAAGCATAAGGTGCCCCAAAATGATAAGTCTCTAAATGTCTTAGACTGAACTAAGGAGTCGGAGATATGAAAAGCAATGCCGGTGTAAAGAAATAATTTAGTCCTCCGGAAGCTAGAAGTGTCGGCGATGAAATGAAATGTTGGTGTAGGTAGAAAAGGTTGTCGGAGTTATGAGAAAAAAGCTAAAAACTAGAGCCGTTCTGTGATGAAGAATATTTTAGCCGAACTTGAAAAAACGTTCAGTTTTTTAGTTCCGACACACTCCTGAAATAGCCGCAAGTTCTCAAAAGTAATGTCGTCAACGCCGGCCGCACCCTTATTTCTTATCACTTCCTGGGCCGTTTCTTCGAGAACTAAACTTACAATCTCGTTTAGGGGAGTTCCTTTAGGTTCTACTTTCGTCCATTGTGATTTCGCCATAACCAAAACCTCTTGCTTCGGCTGTCTACCGCACCTCGCTGGTCTGCTCGCCATATATTGAAGCAGGCTCTCTGAGAGCGCTGGCATGAGTTCCTGCGATAGTCATGAAATTAGTCACCTCTACTTACATCGTTAATGTTCGATCCCTCGAGTTACCTCTACTATGACCTAGGCTGACTTCTAATTTAACTTCCGGTCTCTTTTCCGCCTGTCCAGCGGATATACGTCTTAGGGTCCTGTATGAGTATTGGGCGTTGGATATACCACCCCTTCCCAAAAAACGCTTAGACCGCCACATATCCGCTTCCTGCTCGTTGAACATGCATTCTGCTACCAGGTTCCTTCAGACTTAACGTCGCGGTTAAACCTTTGCCGAATCTCTAACCCTTCCCCTCACCGGACAGATTCGAGATTTGTTCCCTATAAAAAAGTACCCTGCAGGGCGTACCATAAAAAAGCTGACGAAGCAAGCTAGCAAAATCATAGAGATGTTTTCAACTTGTAATATTCTTAATGTTTTTCAAGAAGTCTTTGGTATCTAAAAAGTAATTTGGATATGCTCTTTTTATATCTTTTAGTGCACCTGCCGACATTAAAACCACATCAATATTTTGATTGTCTTTTGTTTCTTGTTCCTTGATTGAGTAAAAACTTTCTGCGTCAGACAAGTCATCAAATGCGATAAGACGAACTTTGCCAACATCAGCAAAGAGCTGAATAACATGATATCCAGAAAACTTTGGATTTACTGTTTGTATATGTTTAGCCGAAACAGCTATACCTTCAAGTTTTCTTAAAATCGAAAGTTCTTTTTCAAGAGCTTTAAACTTTTCAACTAGTTTTTCTTTGCTGAAGTTTTCTAACTCTTCTACTATTGGACTATTTTCTTGCATAGAAAATAGAGCGCTGGCTATCTTAAAAAAAGTCTTTACTTTTTCATCGCCTTCGCCGCTTTTTAGGGAACATTTTTCTAACATTCCAAGAGTTTCAACAGCAGTGGCCCAAGAGTGTTGTAGCTTTGTTCTGATTTGAATCTCAATACGAAGATCATCAAACTTTGGCTGTTTCAAATTTTTATATTTAACAACTTGATGAAGACTTCTATAACCATCCGGTTTGGGACTCTTAATATAATCATTTGGGGGCAATACTAATTGATGTTTAAAATTACTACTATTAAGTTCATTGTAGAGTTTGTTGACATCTTGGATAGTATTTACTATTACTCTGATCCCTCCAATATCTTGCATTCTGTCAAGGTCCATTGAAGGAAATCTTGTGAGTTTGCTAATTATTGAAGGAGTCCTTTTTAGTCTTTGAGCGACGATAGGTGAGGAGAATTTTAAGCTCTTCAGTTTAGTTCTCAAAAAGGATTGTAGAGTGTTTATTGGAACTGCATGAACAGCTCTCCAATTACTTAAAATTTTAAGTGCTTCCTCTTTGTCTTTGTAATCGGAGCTCTGAACCAAGGCTTTTCCAGCTTTTCGTACAGAGTTCCGCGAAGGCACTATATAGCTACCGACGTCCATCGCTTTCTCCAGTCTCCTTCTATTCCTCTATTTAAACTTGTTTAAATAACAAGCCAATGGCTAAGGAACAACAGATAAGTTAACCAACCAAGTTCTGGCGGCATTCACATATAGCAAAAGATTCTTAAGAATTTCTTACATGATTTTTCCTTGTGACTATTTTAGTTTGATTTAGTCGGGTTTAGTTGATTTTGAGTTTCCCTGTCTTTCCAGGGCGCAACAACTTAATAATCAAAGAGGGATGAAAATTGTCGAGAAAGGTATGCGTCTTTTCACGTAGTATCTAAATAACGGTCCACTAGCAAAATGAAGTCTCCAGAAAATCAACGAGGACTTTTAAACCCATGATTCTTGGAGTCAGCCGCCATTGCAAAAAGCCGTCCAAAATACAAAAATTCGCATTTAAGAATTACGGCTGCAACGTCAGCCGTGAACACATTGCCTGTACCCTGCTAGAAAGCTCGGGCCTTAAGAAAGCAAAAACCAATCGCTTTGTTAACTAATTTCTTCCCTACGTTCATCCATGCCCAGATACAGTTAAGGTCCTGGAGCTTGATCCTTGCGATGATGATTTGAAGAGCATCTGCACCGAAACCTGTTCCGTTACGGTTTCCGTAGGAGGAACTATGGTAGAGCTCCAGTCAGAACACTTGGCCGACAAGATTACTTCAAGAAGCTGGTTTTCAATTATGAGAATTAATTTTAAGACTATCGGAGCACCCTTATTGTAACTCCGACGGAATTGCGTTGCGGCTGTTCCCGGTTCTGTGCTATTGCACAGGAAAAACTTAACATTAATATCTATCGGGGAGGGGACATTGTGTTGTTCATCTCTAAGAGTTCTGCTATTTGCAAATTGGTGTGCGCAGATGCCAAAGGAACTTCGATGCTGACCAGGACTCTGCTCGCTGGAAGATTTGAAAAGATGTTATAAGAAGAGATGAAGATGGGAAAATTAATTTGAGGCTAAAGGAGTTAGTGTCATTTTTAAATGACGAGAAAATATTTGAAAACAGATCTAATTTCTATCCGAGAAAATAAAACATAAAACATTCATCTCTTAGTTTTAGTAGCCGTTGAGGCCATTTTTCATAGCTTAAAAAACCTTGATACTCACGGCTTAAATACGATAATTAAAATAATAAAATTATCATTTTAAAAACAATAGGATTAGAGGCCAAGGCGCTTTGATTTGCTTTCGTTCATTGTGGGACAGTAACTTTTTTTGCATTTCACTTATTTAGACTAACTTTAATAAAATTCCACTAGAATTCCAATCATGGATTTTAAGTCTCTAACTCATCGAGGGAATTTAAATGTTTGTATATAGAGTGGGCAGCCCAGGGTGGAAGTTAGCTACCCGAGCCGGCTGTTTGCTCAAACCCAAAGTGGAAGTCATGTACGACAAGGAAGCACAGGTCTATGAAGCTACTTGTGAGGATTTCCTTCCCTTTTTGGGGATTGCCACGGGAGCAGAAACACCCGAGCAACTAAAAGAAAAACTAGCCGGTCTCTTTGCTGAAGCTCTCGAGGAAGCTTTCAAAAAGAAAGAGACTAATACCGTTATTCCAAGTTTTGACTTGGTTACTCTTCAATGAGAGGCATTTACAAGTTCCACATTGCCACAATCAAAGGAAACGGAGTTTTTCGTCCGGCAAGCGAAAGGCGATCATGAAATCTGGTCCTGCAACGGTATTCAAGAAACTGTATATCGCGGCATAACTTCCCGATACTTGGCAAACAAAATATTGAAAACTTTAAAAATTGACGATCGCCTGTAAGGTATATCTTCAACTCATTCATCCTGAATTCCGGACCTCTCAGGTGATAAATCTAGGAGGTTCCATAGGTTGTCATAATACTTTCCCCAGAGAAATTATGGGAAAGAAATATGGATAAAAGATCTTGGAGATACTGAAGTACTTCAAGACGTTTTGGTAGGTAAATTGTCTTGTTTCGTACGCGTCTTATCAGCCCATAGAGGCTGATAAGGATCCCCTATAAAATTCAGATTGTGGTTAGATTACAGAGAAGATTGAGGTAGCATACCTTTCAAAGTCGAAGCCGGCTACAAGATTTTCTTCGGTTAGTGCACAGCTCTTATCTGCCGAGGAACCGACTTTGTTCTCTTTTCTAATCCTCTTCTTTAATAATTCGGTTTTGTCGTCAGGATTATTGGCTTTGCTAGCCAGGTACAGTGCATTCTCCAGCATGTGCTTGTATAACTTGGTGCTGTAAATCCTAAGCCAGTTGGCTGGGTCTTCAATTCCATTGGCCGAGAGCGTGGCATATACACTCATGATGATGCACATCGATTGAGTGTACTCCGCAGAGTGCTTATATGGGCAAGTCTTGCGATAACTGGCGATTGCACGGATGAGCCTTTCTACCGGATTTGTATCTATCGGGATTACCGGGTCCAATAAGAAGGTCCTGAGAAATTCTTTGTTGTTGAGATAGTAGACGCGTGCCTTTGCGATGAGGTCTCCTATTGGACTGGTTTGTTTGGCGCCCTTTTCAATCAACCGGTCTTTAGCTGCGTTCTTTATTTCAGCATCGATAATGTCAAAGAGTTGATTCTGAAGTTGGTGAAGTTCAAAGTAGTCTGTCGACCCTGGTGCCTTCTGTTTTTTGAGATGCTCACAAGTGAAGATTTTTGACAGAGCGTAAAGAGAAGTAGTTAGCTGGGTTGCCGGGTTTAGTGACTTGAGGGCTGAGAGGATTCGCTCTTCAATGGCTTCTTCACTGAGTTCTGCGCTTTCCTTTACGAACTTATCGAGTCTGACCGCTTCGAGCAAGATTCTTCTGAAGTGAACCAGACAGTTCTGCAGTTTTGCATTCGGATGCTGCTTCATCACAGTTTGGTAAGCAGAATAAGCGTCCGTTATCAGAACGTCGAATTCAAAATCAGAGCGAATAACCGAGGAGATATTTTCAGCAGAGCGGGTCTTGAGGTAGTGGTAAAGGTTGACCTTATGCTGGCAGGCTCCGGCAGTGCCCAGCGAGAGGATAAAGTTTTTGGAGCGGCCTTCGGAGCTCTTAGCTGCCTTGGCCATCTTTCCTCTGCCTTGATCTTGAAGACAGTTCCACGTGGTCTCGTCGCTGTAAATCATGGACTGCTTCTTCAAGGTGCTCATAAGCGCGTTGTAAAGCTGCTTTAGATAAGTCTGCGTGTACTGATGAACACTGTAGCTGACGGTGTTGGAGCCCAGCTTTGCCAACCTCTCGAAGTTCTTTGCTGCTCTGTCAATTGGTAAGCCTAATACCATCATTTGAGTTAAATCGATGACAGTGTTGGTACTGATTTCTCTGCCCGGATAAATTGGCTGGTCGTCTCCTTCATGGAAGTGAGCAACAAACTTTCCGCACTGGGGACAGAAGTCTATCTGATGGCCATGTTTTTTCACTACGGTCTGAACAGCTTTATCTATACACAGATACATTGCCGTCTTTATCTCTTCGCTTTTGTCTCCCAGACTGACTAGGTTGGTGCCATGGCATTGAGGACATTCAGAAGCAACTGGCCCATGAATTGGGGCTACGCGTCGTTTCGACAGTTCAGATTTGTTATTGACTTTGCCTCGGTGAGTCGGTTTCTTGGCTTCAGAATTACTTTCGTAACGTTTGATTTTCTTCGTAACATCGGCCAGAGACTTCAGAAGCTCGTCTTTGTCAAGAGAGCCTTTCAGCCCAAGTCTGTCAAAGGCTGTATATAGGCGCCGAAGCTCTTTGTTTCCAGGTTTGTTCCTCGGCATAAATTGTTAAGATCATCGGCAGCTTCTTGGGCTTTATCGGGATCAATTTTTTCATTACCTTCAACAAAGAGCATGCCTTGCAGTTTAGCTTTAGTGCCGATAAGACGCTGGACCTCAGCCATAAAATTCAAGAATGCCTCATAAGCTTCGTTGGCTGCACCGTCTAAGTTAGAGAAGTAACGGCAGAAATTTCCTTTTGGAGCACCTCAGCGTTTTCTAACGCTTTAGGAACCAACTTAAATACAGCCACAAACGCTTTTTCGGTATTAACTAGTTTTTCCTCCGCCTCCTGTCTTTTGGCTTTTTCTGCCGATAAATTTCCCTCAGCTGCAGTTCTTTTATTTTTTTCAGTTTGAAAATTATCTTCGGCTTTTAATCGTTTATTTTGTTCTTCTTTTATTTTGCTTTCAGCAGATTTTCTTTTAAGTTTTTCTTCTTCCAGTAATGCCCTGAGAAACCGTATCTCTTCGTCTTTGTCGAGGTAATTTTCAGGCATCTTTCTTCTCTTAATTTAAGTTTTATCATGTGTTTTATTATATCCCAGGAAAGTATTTTTATATTGTTTTTTTAATAATAATTTAATAATTTTATTATTTTAACTATCATATTTAATCCTTGAGAATCAAGGTTTTTAAAGCCATAAAAATGGTCTTAACGGCCACTAAAACTAAGAGATGAATGTTTTATGTTTTGTTTTCTCGGATAGAAATTAGATCTTTTTTCAAATATTTTCTCGCCATTTAAAAATGACTCTAATTCCTTTAGCGTTAAATTAATTTTCCCATCTTCATCTCTTTTTACCAGCATCTTTTCAAATCTTCCGGCGTGCAGAGTCCTGGTCAGCATCGAAGTTCCTTTGGCATCTGCGCACACCAATTTGCAAATAGCAGAACTCTTGGAGATAAACACCACAATGTCCTCTCCCCGATAGACATTGATGTTAAGTTTTTCCTGTGCAATAGCACAGAGCCGGGAACAGCCGCAGCGCAAATCCGTCGCAGTCACAATAAGAGTGACCCGATAGTCTTGAAAATTAATTCTCATAATTGAACCCCAGCTTCTTGAAGCAAATAAACTATCTTGTCAGCTAAGTGTTCTGACTGGAGCTCTACCGTAGTTCCTCCTACGGAAACCGTGATGGAACCGGTTTCAGTACAGATACCCCCAAAAAAAATCATCATCGCAGAGATCAAGCTCGAAGACATTAACTATATCCGGGCATGGATGAACACGGGGAAGAAAGTAGTGAACAAAGCGATTGGTTTTTGCTTTCCTAAGGCCAGTGCTTTCCAGCAGGGTAGAGGCAATGTGTTCCCGGCTGACGTTGTAGCGTAAGGTTCCCATGACTGTGATGAATATTTTCTAGCGAAGGTGAAATCTTGGCCAGCGCCCGTGTACGAGATAAAAACACAACACAATGATTGCCCGAGCAGATGTCTATATTAAGAGTGCTTCTAGCAAAGGCTTCCAGTCTAAAGTAACCGGCTCGTAGATCAGTGGCA
>Ga0209064_1003008_pt1 | contig 16194 bp, 11 predicted proteins | sample Inofromicrocosms_FD_187498 | JGI IMG/M metagenome (GOLD analysis project Ga0209064, IMG submission 187498) | Mouse cecum microbial communities from Vienna, Austria - Inoculum for glucosamine and mucus D2O microcosms (SPAdes) (version 2) | ecosystem: Host-associated > Mammals > Digestive system >... | reverse complement strand
GATAATGAAAAGAGATACAAAATGAAAAGTTACCTCCAAAAAGATTGAAAAATAGCGAGTTGATGAGGGAAAAACTTTCCATAATCTTTTACAATGACGTAGAACCGCAAAAGCGGAAATACATCAAGGAGGAAGATTATGGAACAAAGGCAAACCATAAGCCAGATTGCAGAATGTGTAATCTCGGAAATGGAGCGGATGCAGTACTCACCAGCAACCATCTCAACGTTTCGTGTGAAAGCGAAACAGCTAAGTCGCTATGTGCAAGAGAAAACTGGTACGGATTACTTCACCGAGGAATTGGGCCGGAGGTATCTGGCCGACACGATTGGATTTCCATTTGCAGAAAACCGGTGGCTGACAAGTCCAGAGGCATCCCATATACGCTGCGTACGCAGGATTGGTGAATATCAACTGTACGGTGCGGTGTTGCGAAATCACGCAAAGAATGCCAAAACCCTTGACGGATGGGAACTGGGTGATGAAAAAATCATTGCGGCGTATGTTGAATCAGTACAGACTGCGGACAACAGCGATGCTACAAAAAAGCTTCGTATCCACCACATCAGGCAGTTCTATGAGTTTCTGGCATCACGGAAAGTATCTGGAATCCATGACATATCCGCACAAATTATTTCTGACTACGCCGCGTCACTCCAAGGGGAATCCCCCGTCTATACGAAGCACCGATTAGCAACTCTGCGCTTTTATTTTCGCTTTCTGAAACAAAAAAGTATATTGGAATGCGATTGGTCATTTGCTGTCCCGAAAGTGATTGCGCCTAAAAATCTGAATGTGCCTGCTTTATGGAGCAGGGAGGAACTGGAACGGTTGCTCAAGAGCATTGACCGGGGCAGTCCGGCTGGGAAGCGTGATTATGCCATTATTTTGCTGGTGGTACAACTCGGCTTGAGGATTGCAGATGTTTCCGCTCTGCGGCTGGACAGTTTAAAATGGGAACGAAACGAACTTGAGTTTATCCAGCATAAGACAGGCAACCGGGTAACGCAGCCGCTGCTGGAGGATGTGGGCTGGGCCATTATTGATTACATCAAATATGGACGGCCCAAGGCGGAATCGCCATTCGTTTTTCTCACGGCGAATGCACCGTATACCCCGATGAAAAGCGGCTCGATTGGGTGTATCCTGGATCGGCACAGAGCGCGGTGCGGTATTGAAAAGAAGAATGGCGCGGTGAGCGGTATGCATTCTCTGCGCCATGCGATGGCGCGGCGCCTGCTGGAGCAAGGAACGGAATTGTCCACCGTTGCCAATATCATGGGCCATACCAGCTATGCCTCGACATCTCCCTATCTGAAGGTGGATATTGAGGGCCTGCGTGAATGTGCGCTTTCTCTTGGGGAGGTGTTGACAGATGCATGATGGCCCAGAAATTAAGACCTATCTGTATAGTGGCCCGCTAAAAGCAGCTTGTGAAGGATTTGTTCAAGAAAAACGTGCTGTTGGTTGCCTTTATAATACTGAGGCGAAAAAATTGAGCGAGTTTTCCCGGTTTACCCTTGCCTTTGATTTTTCAAAGGACACCCTGCCCAAAGAAGTTGTTCAGGCTTGGATCGCTAAAAAGTCTACCGATTCAGATAGAAACCAGTATGCCAGATTCTCGCTGATTTCCCAGTTCGCTAAATATATGGAACGGGTGGGCTATCCGGCCTATGTGCCTGGGCGGGATGAGATTGGGAAACTGCACAGAAACTTTGTTCCATACATTTTCTCCCATGAAGAAATCAGGGCGTTTTTTGAAGTTGCTGACACAATGACCTGCCCTCCAAAATCCGGTGCTCCAAGGCGGCGTCTGATTATGCCTGTCCTGTTTCGAATGCTGTATTGCTGTGGACTGCGGGTATCTGAAGCAACCAATTTGTTAGCCAGCGACGTGGACTTAGAGCATGGAATTTTGACAATTCGGAACAGCAAGTTTGGCAAGACCCGTTATGTTCCTATGTCCGCCGAATTAACAGTCGTATGCGCTGTTTATGCAGAAACGAGGCTCGTTGGCCCGCCGGGTGCAGACTGGTTCTTTGCAGCTCCAGATGGCGGACATTACAATACAAGGTCTATCTACAACATTTTCCGTGAACTGCTGTGGAAAGCAGGGATTTCCCACGGCGGAAAGGGAAACGGCCCCAGACTGCACGATTTCAGACACACATTTTGCGTTCATTCCCTGCAAAAGTGGACAATGCAGGGTTCTGATCCCACCACTCTGCTGCCCCGGTTGACAGCTTATCTGGGACACAATGATTTTTCCGCGACCGAGCAGTATCTGCGGATGACCGCCGAAGCGTATCCAGAAGTATCTCGGCTTATGGAGGAAAAATACGGATATATCATCCCCAGTATGGAGGGCAGTACAGATGAAAACCACTGATTTTGCCCAGTGCCTTGCTTCATACCTCACCATGTATCTGCCAGGGCAGCTTGGATTATCTGAAAATACAATCATGGCCTACCGGGATACGTTTAAGCTGGTTCTTCTTTTTGCTGAAACAGAGTGCCGTCTGAGGCCCGAGAAAATCACTCTGGCCGACTTTAACATTGATTTCATAGCGGCTTTCCTCCACTGGCTGGAGCAGGAGCGTAGCTGTGGTGTGGCTACCCGCAACCAGCGTCTGGCTGCGTTGAGGGCCTTTGCCAGATATGCGCGGACGCAGCACCCCGCCTACCTTTTTGAATCTCAGAAAATCATGGATTTGAAAGCAAAGAAAGCTCCTGCGCCAACCATTGCCTATCTTTCTCCTGATGATGTGCAGAGCATTTTCAGCCAAACAGACATCTCTACCAAATATGGGCGGCGGGATATGCTCCTGCTCAGCCTCATGTATGATTCTGGAGCGCGTGTCCAGGAGATTTGTGACCTGCGTGTACGCGATGTCCGCCTGCAAAAGCCGTCTACTGTTACACTGACGGGAAAAGGGCGCAAAACCAGATTCGTTCCAATCATGGCCAGCACCGCCAGTGCTTTGACCACATATTTTTCAGATAACGGCTTGTCCTGTCCCGAAAAGGCCGACCAGCCTCTGTTTACAAACCACCAGCGGGGAAAGCTCACCCGGGCGGGTGTTACATATATTTTGAAAAAGTATTTTGACGCTGCCAGACAGGTGAACCCGGATTTGCCCAAGAAGATCTCGCCCCACATTTTGCGCCACTCCAAAGCGATGCATATGCTGCAAGCTGGGGTGAATCTTATCTATATCCGTGATTTCCTGGGCCATGTCCACGTTGAAACCACTGAGATATACGCAAAGGCAGACACTGAGATGAAACGCCGCGCCATTGAAAGCGCCCATATCCAAATTGATTCTGATTTGCCAGCGTGGACAGATGACAAAGACCTTATGGCGTTGCTGACAAATCTTTGTGGCAAAGATTGATACACAAAATATTATGGAAAGAGTTTGGAGCTTGCTTCAGGCTCTTTCCGCATTTTTAAGGAGGTCCTTTCCATTTTGATTTTCTATTCATTATCCTTACCCCCTGAGAGAGAAACGGCGTGATAGCTGCCCTCTACGGGGTTCTTACTGTCAGCACCCATGCTCCCGCCTCCTCTCTCGGTTGGGCGGTTCCCCATAGAGCTGCAAACGATACCTGATGTTCAATGTCGGTTCCTCCTTGTCCAAAAATTTACACCGCCCTGTGTCCAGCGGACAAAGAGCGGTGTATGTATGGAGGAACACTTTATTTTCAGGCCATCAGCTTTGTCAGAAGCTCATTTACCGGGGAGGCGTCCCGGCCCTGGGTGGTCAGCTTGTTTCGCCAGTCCAGTAGATACTTCCGCACAAGCCGGTATTCTTCGTCAGTCAGTTGGAGATAAACTTTTTTCTCCCGGTTGAATATCCATTTGAACATTTGAAACAGCTCCTTTCCATGTCCCCATAGTACAGGAAAAAAGAAGCGGTTTCAAATGTGCGAATGGGTATGTAAGTGGCCCGCTGTGCGGGCCACGGGGATGATGCTTAATAGCCTGTGGTGGGCAGACGCTTGGGGGGAGCGTAGACCTTTGTCACCCAGCGGGTGGTCGCCATGATCCACTGTCCGTTGTAGACGCCGCCCACGTCCGCCTGGTTCACAAACTGACTGCCGCCCTTGGCCCAGGACACAACGGTGCAGTCAATTTTGGGGGCTTCCACCTGCCGGAAGTTGGCGGGCACGACGCCGAACACGAACATGACCTCCGTCACATACTCGTTGGACGCCAGCCGCAGGGCCACGGGGGACGCCTCCAGCACATAATTTTGCTGGGTGTTCAGGCTGTCCGCCAGTACACGGTAGTCGGCCCCGGAGAGATTGGTCTTGTAGACGATCTTGTAGCTGCCAGCGGCGTTGTAGGTGCCGGTGGTGATCTTCGCCAGCCGTACCGCCTCCACGGGCAGGGTGTCCCTCCAATAAAAAGAGGTGAGTGCCGTGGTGGAGTTGTTGCCGATATTAGAGAACGTGTAGCGGATATTCTGACCGGGCATGACCTCGGCATAGCCGGTTTTCTCAATAGACACATTGGTATAAAGGCTCTTGTTGGTCATGGCCGCTTTGACGATCTGGCCCGCGTGTTCGATCTCCACGTCGATGGGGGTCTTGTCCAGGGCGTAATAGTCTGCCGCCTTGGATTCCACCACCTTGTAGCGGCCCAGGGGCAGGGGTTTGGACACGGCCACGCCGTTTTTGTCTGTGCGGATGGTGTCAATAAGATTCCCGGTGCGGTAGTGGTAAATCTCAAATACGGTGCCGGGGATGGGGGTGCCAGCGGGCCAGCCGTTCATGGAGTTATAGTCGGCGCTGGTCTTGGTCACTTGGATTTGCCCAGTGACGGCGGTGTTCTTCCAGGTGATGGTGGTGCAGCCGCCGTACTCCACATAGATGGTCTTGGGCTGGGTGTCCAGGATATAGCCGTCCGCGCACTCGATCTCCCGGATGGTGTACTTGCCGTCCGCAAGTCCGCCGTCCACATAGACATAACCCTCGTTGTCGCTCTCATAGACGCCCACGGGGTTGCCCTTGGCGTCGGAAAGCAGGAACTTCACGCCGTAAATCCCCTTGCCGGTCACGCTGTCGATCTTGTGGATGATGGCGCTGCCGGTCTGCCGGTTGGTGATCTCCAGGGTGGCGGTGCCGCCGTCCTTCACCTCGATCTGATAGGGCTGGCTGTCCAACTGATAGCCCTTGGCGGCCTGGAGTTCCGTCACCTGATACCAGCCCTTTTCCGCTTCGGGCAGGGAAATGACGCCGGAGCGGTCGGTGGTGTAGGTGCCCACGATCTCCCCGTTGAGCTTGCGGACTTCAAACTGTACGCCGCTGATCCGCTCCCCGGTTTCCTCGTCCGTCTTGATGATGGTCAAACCGCCCACCTTCGTGTTATACACGGTGATGGTCTGCGTATCGCTGGCATTGACCTTGACCGTCTGCGTCTTGGTGCCTTCGTCCATCACATATCCGGGCAAAGGCTTGGTTTCCGTGATGACCAGGGTGCCCACAACGCCGGAAATGCGGATTTCGCCGTTGGCGTCGGTCTTGTAAAGGCCCTTGGAGGACAGGTGGCCGTAGTCGTCGTCCAGGTAGGAGCCGTCCGAGTAGGTGATCTGGAACTCCACCCCGGCCAGCGGTTCCCCAGTCTGCTTGTCCAGCTTCTTCACCACGATGGTTCCCTGCTTGGCGTTATAAAAGCGGAGGGTCTGGACTTCGCCGGACTTGATAAGAATGGACTTGGGCTGGCCGTCAAGCACATAGCCCTCCAACGCCTTGACCTCCCGTGCGGTGACGGTGGTGCCGGGGGTCAGGTCGTTCAACACGATGCGGCCATTCTCGTCGGTGATGAACTCGCCGTTGGAATTGCCGACGACGGCCCCGCTGCTGTCCGTCACAAGGAACGTGACGCCTTTCAGCGGTGTGGTGGTGCCCTCAATATATTTCTCGATCACAAGGGTCGTGCTGGGGGTATTGGTGAAATGGAGGGTCTGCGTGTCGTTGGGGTTCACCACCACTGTCTGCGTCCGGGTGGCTTCGTCGATGGTGTAGCCGGGGATGGTGGCCGTTTCCGTTACCACCAGCGTCCCTACCACGCCATTGATAGTGATCTTGCCGTCCTTGTCGGTGAAGTATAGGCCGTTGCTGCTGATCTGTCCGTTTTCAGCCGGTACAAACTCCCCCGTGGAGGTAGTCACTTTGAAAGTGACGCCCTTTAAGGGCTTGCCGGTGAGGGAGTCCCGTTTGTCGATGACCAGCGTCCCGGCCTTGGAGTTTTTCACAATGACGGTCTGCGTGTCGCCGCCCTGCCCGATGACAACATTGGTGCTGGCGCTGTCCATCACATAGCCCGTCGGGGCCTTGATCTCATTCAGTACATAAGCGCCGGGGGCGAGGTTGGTGATCTTGATTTCACCGTTGCTGTCGGTGGTAAAAATGCCGTTCTGCGTCAGGCTGCTGGTGCCGATCACACCGTCCAGCCCCACTTCACAGCCCGCCGCCGTGGTCACGCGGAACTCGGCCCCACTCAACGGCAGGCCGGTGGCGCTGTCCCGTTTCTGGATAATAATGGCCCCTTTCGGCTGGTTCTTGAAGGTCAGGCTGACGGTGCGGCCCTCCTTGATCTGTACCGTTTGAGATTGGGTGTCCAGAATAAAGCCAGCGGGGGCGCGGGTTTCCGTCACTACCACGCTCTTACCGGGGGTCAGGCCGGTGATGCGGATTTCACCGTTTTCATCGGTTCTGAAAATGCCGTTGTTGTCGCCTACAACGGTTCCGTCCGCATACAACACCTTAAACTCGGCGTTCTGCAAGGTGACGGAGGGATTGACGGAGCATACCTTTCTGATAAGGAGCTGGCCGTCCGGGGCGTTGGTAAATCTGACCGTGACAACGCTCTGTTCGCCGCTGTCGGCCAGCATGATGGTTTCGGAGGACTGGATGATGTTGTACCCGTCCGCAGCGTCCACTTCCTCCAGCACATACGCACCGGGGTTCAGCCCCGTCCACATGGCGGTGCCGTTCTTGCCGGTGACTTTGGTGCCGATGACGGTGCCGCCTGTGCCGCTGGTGCCGCCCAGGTAGCGCAACTGGAACGTGCAGCCGGGGAGGGCCGCGCCGGTCACGCTGTCATACTTTTCAACGATAATTGCGTTCTTGGGCACGTTCTCAAAGGTGATAACCTTGCTCTCGCCGCCCTTGATATAAAATTCCTGGGTGGCCGGTTCCTTGATGGTGTACCCAGCGGCGGGGGCCAGCTCTGTCACCTTGTACCAGCCGTCCCGCAGCAGGTCAACAAAGAACTGGCCGTTCTCGTCGGAGAAGAATGTCCCCAGGCTGTTCAGCTCGCCGGTGGTCGTGTTATTGGAGCCGTACCAAACCTCGAACTTCGCCCCTTTGATCGGACTGCCGGTGATGCTGTCCACCTTGTTCACGGTCAAGGTGGGCTTCTTGTGGTTCTCAAAATAAATGGTGTGGTCGCGGTTGGGGTAAAGGGTCACAAGCTGGCTGGGAGCGTCCATGAGCCAGGGGGCCGGGACGGACTTCTCGCTCACTTCGTACACTCCGGGCAGGAGGTTGGTCAGGGTGGCCCTGCCGTTGGCGTCCGTCTTGATTTCGTCTACGCTGTGGCCGTCCGCCGCCCGGACGGTAAAAATGGTGTCCGGGATGGGCTTGCCGGTGTCTGCGTCCTTTTTGTAGACAATGAGGTTGGGTCGCTTCTGATTTTCCAGTGTAATGGTGCTGGTCTGGCCCGGAAACAGCTCCACATGGTACTCCTGCAAGTCCAGAATGTGGTCGGCAACGGTGGCAGTTTCCTTGATGGAGTACACGCCGGGTTCCAGCTTGGGGATGTTGATCTCGCCGTCCTGGTCGGTGATACGGTCAAGGTAATGGGTGCCGTCCTCAATGCGGGCAATCCTGAAATGGACGCCGCCCAGCCGGGTGCCGTCCGAGCTGGTCTTGATAAGGCGCAGGGCGGGCTTGGGGGTGTTCGTGAAAACGAAATTGGCGTTCTCGTCCGGGTTCACCTGCACCACCCGCACAGCGTCGTCCACCAGGTAGCCCTCCGGGGCCTCCAACTCCCGGACTTCATACGCGCCGGGGGTCAGCTTGGACAGGTCAATCTCGCCGTTAATGTCCGTGGTGAACTCCTGCCGGTAGCTCCCGCCCACCAGCTTGAACTCAAAGCGGACGTTGGACAGGGATTTCATCGTTACACTATCGACCTTCACCAAATGGATACCCGGTTTCAGGGAATTGAAAAAGACCAGCTCCCGCGTCTGCGTGTCCCCGGCTTTCAATTCGATCTGCTGGGGAGTGCTGTTCACCACATGGGCGTCGTCCGTGGCTACCTCTTTCACAAGGTAGGTGCCGGGGTCGAGGTCATACAGAAAAATTTCGCCGCTGGCGGTGGTGGTGTACTCCCCGAACAGGTCGCCATCGTGCCATACCTCAAAGGTTACGTCAGGCATGGGGGAATTGCTTTTCAGGTCGTACTTCAAAATGCGGAGGGCGGGCCGTGCCCGATTGGTGACGGTCAGCACGGGAGCGTCCTCGGTGGCCGGGTCATACGGGTCGATGTGGATGCTGTGGGGCGTCTTGTCCAGCACATACCCGGCGGGGGCGGCGGTTTCCACGATCTCAATATAGGCTTCCTTGCGGATGCCGGTCACGCGGGCCTCGCCGTTGTCGTTGGTGGTGACGGAGGTAATGAGCTTGCCGTCCGCGAACACATCAAAGGTGGCGTTGGGCAGGGAAACGCCGGTCTGCTCGTCCACCTTGATGATGGTCAGGCTGATGTCCCGCACGTTCTCCCAAACGATGGTCACGTCTTTGGTGCCGTCCCACTCCACCGTTTCCACACGGGTGGACTTCACATAGCCGTCCGGGGGCGTCTGCTCCGTAACACGGTAGGAGCCATAGGGTAATTCATCCCCTTGAAAAGAGATGGTGCCGTCAAAGCCTGTGATGCCGGTGGTCATATAGGAACCGTTGATCTGCTCAAAGCGGAACACCGCTCCCTGCAAGCTGCCCTTGTTCTGCGCGTCCACCTTCTTGATGGTAAAGCCATGCTCCACATCATCGGTGACGGTCAGATAATCGGTGCGGCCAGGGGTCAGGGTGACGTTCATGGGGGCGATGATCTGATACCCCTCCGGGGCGGCGGTTTCTGTCAGCGTGTATTTCTCGTCGGCGGGCAGGTCACGCCACACGACCTGCCCGTTGCGGTCGGTGGTGCCGGTGACGGTGGTGCCGCCATCGCCGGTCAGGGTGAACTCGGCCCCCTCCAGGGGAGCGCCGCCCGCACCGGCCTTGATGACTTGCAGGCTGGCGGTTTCGGTTTCCTCCGTGCCGCTCCACTTAAAGGGGATTTGAGCGTCCAGGGTGGTGTAGCCGGGGTCGGAGATGATATAGGACTGCTCCGATGCGGCGGGGTTGTAGGCCAGGAAAAGGTTATACTGTGCCACGCCGCCCGTGGCCTTGATGGTAAAACTGCCCTCGGTGGGCACATTGTCCACGGGGAGGCAAACCTTGAATGTGCCATAGTATTCCGAGCCGTTAGAGTTGAGATTGGTGTTGCGCTGTCTGCTGGTGTCCACCAGATAGTAGGTGGCCCCGTTCTCCTGCACGGTTTCCAGCGGTGAGTTGTTCTCGGCCACAAAGATGGTGCCCTGGGGGGCGTCGGTGGAGTACACCTTGGTCTTGCGCCCGTCGATCCAGGTGGAGGTGGCGGAAGCCAGATACACAACACGGGTGTAATACTCTTTCCCGTTGATGGTTTCTTTCTTGATGCCGTCCTCGTTGTCCTCGGCAGCGCCCTCCAGACCGTACTCGTTGAGGACTTCTATCCCCCGGATGTCCTTATCTTCCTCGGCCCGAAGGGACAGGCCGGTGTGGAGGCTTTTCGTCCAATGCTGGGACAAACTCAGGATGGCCTTCACGCTGTCGAAAATGCGGATTTTCTGTGCGTCTGCGGTGGGCGCGGCGAGGGTGTCCCGGCCCGCCGTAAAGGAGGTGCCGGGGATGGCGAGTTGGCCGCAGGAGGCCCAGATCGCCAACTGCGTGGCGTACTTGTACTCGTCCTCGGTCAGCGCGTTCACGCCCCGCACATCGTCCTGGTGCAGCTCCTTAAACTGTTCCAGCGTTCGGTTGGGGTAGCCGCTTGCGAACACGCCCATCGTCTGCGGGTTGCGGTTGTAGGGCTGGACGGTCAGGGCCTTGGAGGGGGATACCCCTCGTAACCCGTGGTTGACACAGTAGGCGGTGCCGGTCAGTCCGTCGTTGCTGGTGTACTTCCAATAGCCGCCGCCGATGGAGCTGCCCTTGGTGGTGCCCAGGTACTTGCCATACCCGGCCTGCTGAATGGTGACGGTGCCACTGCTTTCCAGGGACGCGGCGCTGGCGGGGACGGCGAGGATGCCGAACAGCGTAGCCACCACCAGCAGCATGGACAGCAGGCGGTTGAAATGCTTGTGTTTCATGGGTTCTCCTTTCTTTCCGGGCATAGGAAAAGGCAGGCTGCTTTCACAGTCTGCCTATCCGATGCGCTTGTTCAGTTGGCTTACTTTGTACTTCCGGGGACAAACAGCTCTTTCAGGAAAGCCGTCTGCTCCGGCGCTCGGTCTGGATGGTTGGGGTAGGTTTCCCGAAGCAGCATGGAATGGCTGCTCGTCAGGTCATTCAGGGACACGTCCACATGGAGCCACTGGCCGTCCACATAGACCATATTCCAGGTGTGGTTGTCGGTGCTGATGGTAAAACAGGGGATGTCAGCCGCCCCGCACAGGAACTTGAACGCTCTGGCATAGGAGCCGCAGGCCGCTTGCAGTTCCCCGCTGTGCTGGGCAAAGGTGCGGGTCACGCCCGCCGTCTTGCCCTTCTTGTAGGCCAGCAGGGTACACAGGTAGTCGTTCAGGTACTCCACCTTTTCGCTGTCCGTGTCCATCTGCTCAACCTCCGCGATGACGGGCTGGATGAAGTCAAAGGGCGCTTGGTAGTTCTCCGGCATGGCGGCGGACACGGCGAAGTAGTCCAGGTATTGCCAGTAGTCCACGAAATTTTCCGGGACATGATGCTCATACCGTACAACGCCCTCCATCCGGCCCAGCAGATTCTTCACGGCGCTGTACTCGCTGTCGCCCACCATCGTGTAGGCGGGGGCGGTATCGCTGGTGCCGTCCACCAGCGTCTGACGGATGGCGTTGTAGAGCGCCCGGTCATAGGTGGCGGTGAACACACTGGAATTGGCCTGCTGTGAGAAGTCCTCCCGGCTCCATTGGGCGGCGCTGATGGCGTAGGGTTCCTGCTGGGCTTCTGCGGCGTGGGCCGGAACGCTCAAACCGGCGATAAGGGCGGTGCAGGCGATCCCGGCAAACAAGCGGTTCAGACTGTTTTTCATTATGAATGACCTCCTATGTGATATGTTGGGGGCTTTGCTGTCCCAACAGTACCACAAAGGGGGAAAACAGTCTAAGGTGTGAATTTCTTTTCAGCAGGTCAGACTTCCACGGCCCGGACAGCCCAGCGGTAGGCCCGCTGGTTGCGGACACAGGTAAACAGGGTAACGCAGTTCTCGGCGGTGGGGGCCAGCAGGGAGTTGTCCGTGTCGCTGATCTTGTTCACGCTGGTGACAGCGTAGGTGCGGGTGCCCAGCCGGGTGGTCAGGGTGATGGTGTCGCCCACGTTCAGGTTGTGGATTTCCCCAAAATAGCAGTTGGCCCCACGGTTGTGACCGGCGATGGCGCAGTTACCGTCCCAAATGCTGGTGTCCTCAAAATGGCCCGCGCCTTTTGCGAGGGTCTTATCATCGGTGCCCTGGTAGACCTTCACGCTCACCTTCAGGCTGGGGATTTTCAGGACAGCCAGATAGCCGCCGCTGTAATAGAGGTCGGAAGTGACCTCCGTATAGCCGGTGGAGGGGGTGGGGGTGGCTGTGCCCCCGGTGGTGGTGCCGTTGCCGGACACGATACCGCTGGGGATGGTGTTGAAGTCGGGCGGGGCGACGGTGACGCTGCCCCCGCCGTTGATGACGGCCCCCTCGCCCAGCATATAGCCGGGGGCCAGATTGGGGGTCAGGGGGTTGCCGGTGTTCAGGGTATAGGCGCTGGGAGAGCCAAAACCGGGCGGGATCAGGGCCGCGTTCTTGCTCACGTCCACGCTGGGCAGTTCGCCCCGGTCAGTCGTCACCACCGGCTCGATGGAGGTGGACTTGCCGTACTCCGGGTCGCCGGGGCCGTCGATGTTGTAGTCCAGGGCGCTGGCGGGGACGGTCAGGGCCAGGGTCAGGCACAGAACGGAAAAAAGAGTGGTCAGTTTCTTCATGGCACATTACCTCCTGCGTTTGATGAAGTAGAACGCTCCGCCGCCCAGCAGCACCACCACGACAACGGCCACCACGGGCAGGACGCTGTTCTTTTCGCCGGTGGGGGCGTCAGTGGGGTCGGTCGGGTCAACGGGAGCGGTGGGGTCGGCGGGGTCGGTCAGGCTGGGGTCGGTAGTGTCGCCGGGTTCCTCTGTGGGGGCGGGTTCCAGGGCGGTGCCCTCGAAGATCGCCACATAGCGGATTTTATTCAGGTTGATACGGCTGACGGTGCCCGCATAGTCGGCGGTGACGGTGTAGCCTTTCACATAGGAGCTGGTGGCGGAGCCGGAGTAGGAGGCCAGGGCGGTAAAATGGCCGTCCCCCTCGGTCTGCCAGTTGACGGTCTGGAGGGTCAGGGAGTGGCCGTTGTCGCTGATGGACTTGGGGATATACTGCGTGTCCTGGTCGGCAAGGCCGGGATAGGTGCGGGTGGCGGTGACGCTCTTGGTGGAGCTGCCATACCCGGCCACCTCCACCTTCACGGTGTCCAGCTTCAGGGTCAGCGTCCCGGCAAGACCGTCCTCGGTGACAAACTCCTTTGTCTGCGGCAAAAGGGCCAGCACCGCGCCCATGTCCTTGCTCTGGCTGGGCACGGACACGGTTTCTGTGTGCTGACGGCTCTCGTTGGCGGGGAGTTCCTGTTTCAGCAGGTCGGTGAGGGTGTAGTGATAGCCCTCCTGCTCAAAGTCGGAACGGGGAATTCCGGCGGGGTCGTCCTCCGGCCCCAGGTCATACATTTTCCTGATCTCGCCGCCGTCCTCGCTCCGGGTGACGGCGGTAGGATAGCAGGGGGACGGCTGGGCGGGTTCAGGCGGGTCGGCGGCAAAGGCGGCGGTGGTCAGGCTCATGGCAAGAGCCAGGACGCACAGCAGCCGCGCCGCATGGGTGATGGTTTTCCGCTTCATAGAAAAATTACCTCCATTTTGTTGATTTTGGGCGCAAAAATTCCCCGTGGCGTCCACGGGGTCAAACGCTGCCCGGTGTTTGATGGTTCGTGCGCTGGCGCGCTTCTCTCCAAAGGGTTTTACCGGCTGAAAAAGGATGGGCAGGGCCTTTCTTTTCAGCAGGTACAGCAGGTTTGGAGGGGGAGAGTGTGAGAGGGGGAGGACGTGGAAAGTGCCAGGGCCGCAAAAGGGCAGAATATCCCCCAGGCGTGACTTTCATCGCTCCCTCGCCCTTTCCCGCTTACGGTACATCTCCAAAGCCTTCACGATGGTGTCCTCGATCTTCTGTGCGGGCGTCCCCGCAGGGAAAAACTTGTCGATGCGGTTCCGGGGTATCTTGAATTGCTCCACCTGATTGGGCTTTTCCTCCTGCATGATGGAGAGGATCACGTCGGGGTTCAGTTTGCCTTTCTCGGAAAACTCCCGCATTTTGATGGCCTGGGCATGGGATGGGGTGCAGTCCTCGCCTTCCATGATCTCCAACAAGGCGTTCTGCTCGTCCTTTGACAGATAGGACAGCTCCACGGCGGGGCGCAGGGCCATTTGTAACTGGCCCTTTTCTTTCAGCACAGAATTGTCCACCATGTCCAGCAGTTCCGGGGCAAGGTTTGTCAGGCGAATATAGCGGTGAATTTGGTTTCGACTATCGCCTGATTTCTCTGCGATAATGTCAAGAGTTTGCTTTCCTCGAAAATTCATCCCCGGTGGGGATGAATTTTCTTTACTTGGTCTGCCAGCCTGCCGCCGCATAGCGTCCAGCTTCATTTTATAGGCAAACGCCTTTTCTGACGGTAAGACCTGCTCCCGCTGGAGGTTGCTGTCTACCATGATAATGATGGCCTCATCATCGGTCAGCTCCCGGACAATACAGGGCACCGTGGGCAGTTCCGCCAACTCTGCCGCCTGCTTGCGCCGGTGGCCGGACACCATCTGATAACTGCCGTCCGGCATGGGGCGTACCAGCACGGGAGAGAGGACACCCCGCTCTTTTACGCTTTCTACCAACTGTTCCATTTCCTCGTCCATCCACACCTTAAACGGATGGTCGGGAAAGTCGCTGATCTCGGCGGCGGGCAGGTCGATCACATAGCTGCGCTGGGCGTTGTCCCGTTCTGCCTGGGTGGAGAACAGGTCGTTATAAGCCTCGTTCAGCCCCAGGTCGATTGCGGTTCCTTTGCTCAAGGGCGCTCACCTCCTCCACCAGCGCGGTATATGCCGCCGCTACTTTCCCCTTGCCGTCGTGGGCAAAGATGCTCTTGCCCTCCACGCTGCACTCCGCCGCCCGGACAGAAAAAGGTATCTCCGTGTTCAACACCCGGAGATTGCTCCCGGTCTGCCGCAGGGCGGCGATAATGCTTTTTGCGTTGTTGGTACGGCTGTCCACCATCGTCAGCAGGATGCCGTCGATCTTCAGCTCCGGGTTGATTTGCCGCCGCACCTTGGCGACTGATCCCATCAGCAGCTTCAAGCCCTTGGTGGACAGGTAGTTGGCCTGACAGGGAATGAGAACGCTGTCCGCCGCTGCCAGGGCGTTGATGGTCAGCATACCCAGCGAGGGCATACAGTCAATAAGAACGTAGTCGTAATTCCGCTTGACCGCCCCCAGGTAGCTCCGCAGCACAAATTCCCGGCTCATGGTGTTCACAAGGCTCACCTCAAAGCTGGACAGGCCGATGTTGGACGGCACAAGATCAACACCCTCAATATCTTTCAAGATGCCCCTGTCCAGCGGTGAGAGGTTGCCGTTGTCCACAACGACTTGCATCAGGTCGGAGATGGTTGTGTCCAGCTCGTCCGGGTTCTTCACACCCAGGCTCACCGTAAGACTTCCCTGGGGGTCTGTGTCCACCAGCAGCACCTTTTTCCCTTGCTGTGCCAGCCCCACGCCCAAATTGACCGCAGTAGTGGTCTTGCCCACACCGCCTTTCTGATTGGTGACGGCAATCACTTTGCACTTGTTCATGGGTTTCTGCCTCCTTTCTTGGAATATAGTCATAGCCGCCTGCGGCGAAACAGACGGCTATGTAAGTGGGCCAGCGGCCCACCTGGGGGCGTTACTGGCCCTCGTCCATGAGAAGCGCCAGCACGTCCTCCATGCCCGTGTCAAAGATGAAGTCCTCGCTCTCCGCCAGAAACTCCTCCATGAACATCTGCGCCAGGGCGGGGTACTGCTGGCAGTCGGTGAAGTCCTCCGACGGCGCGATCTCCACCAGGGCATAGACGCCCTCCAGCAGCTTCATGGCCCCGGTGTAGTCGCCGTGGCTCACCAGGAGCCGCAGGGCCTTCTCCGTGGCCCGCACCATGTCCAGCTCGCCCACCTCCAGGAAGGCGCTCCATAGGGCCTCCATGCTCTTGTAGGCGGCGCTGCGAACCTCGTCGGCCAGTTTCTCAATGCGGGCCTCGCTGTTCTGCGCCTCGTTCTTCTTCCACTTCATGGCTTGTCCTCCTACTATAAATTCACAGCCGCCAACAGGTTTTAGACGGCTATGTAGGCTTTTGGGCAGGACGAAAATGTTCAAACCGGCAACCTCTCCATTTTTCGATTAGCAAGGATTGCAGCCGTTTTCCTGCCTGATTAGCAAACCGCCCCATTTTTCGGTGGAAAAACAAAAAACCTTGCTAATTGATTAGCAAGGTTTCAGGGGGGAGGTGGTATGTAGTTCAATTTGAGTTGGGGGGTAACAATGATTAGCAAAAAATATAGGATAAAGCACCCACCATTTAGGCGAGAAATATAGCGTTTTCCCTCCAACTTCAAAAGGTTATAGAAAAAGCACAAAATCTTCGGGTTTTCCGAAGATTTTGTGCTACTAATGGCACCCGCGGGAGGATTCGAACCTCTGGCCTACCGCTTAGGAGGCGGTCGCTCTATCCAACTGAGCTACGCGGGCCTATGAAATTGCCGGACTG
>Ga0209064_1003005_pt1 | contig 16222 bp, 7 predicted proteins | sample Inofromicrocosms_FD_187498 | JGI IMG/M metagenome (GOLD analysis project Ga0209064, IMG submission 187498) | Mouse cecum microbial communities from Vienna, Austria - Inoculum for glucosamine and mucus D2O microcosms (SPAdes) (version 2) | ecosystem: Host-associated > Mammals > Digestive system >... | reverse complement strand
CCCACCAACGGAATTAACAACTTTTTCGAGAACCCCCATGTTAATAACTGCATAGTAATCAATCGGTACATCAAGTAATTCTGATACTTGCTTTACGGTTTGCTTTGGCCCATTGATTGAATAAGCAGCGTTGATTTTAACGTAATCAGGGCCATCACTAGTCTCAACACGTACTAGGATATCACGAGGAATACTAGTCATAGTAATTGTTTTCTTTTTCGGATTAATAGTAAATAGTTCCAAAGAGTCAGTATTACCACCCTTGTTACCACGATCTAAAGCACCGACATCTGTTCCCATGGCCAGGACGGAAACTGGTTCACCCTTTTGTAACTTTTTACTAATTTTTCCATCACCAGCGCCAAACACCCCTTTGGCAACTGAGTGAACTTTATGATATTCGTAAAATCCGCCGGCCACTACTAGGCAAATTAATAACCCAATTAAAGCGCGCACCCAATTTGGCGTTCGATAGTGATGCTTTTTTGGCGGTTGATAATCGGGTGACGATTGTTCTTCTTCTCGTCGCAAACGATTTTCACGTCTGTTGTGTGCTTCCTCGCGTTCTCGCCGCTTGCGTTCATTAACGTCACGTTGGATACGTTCTTCCATCCGTTTACGGTAATGTTCCCGCGATTCGTTGTTATTGTTATTATCCATATACTAAGTACCTCAATAAAAATAAGTTCTAACTTTATTAATATAGCAGAAAATTAATCCTAAGTTCAAATATATCTCAATACTTTAAACTTTCTGTAACTTTTTTAAGAATAGACTTTCATAAAAAATTGTAATAATATAGTAGAGATATTTCACGAGAATAAAATAAGGAAAGGAAAAAATTAATGTCACCAAAAGAACTTGCTGAAGCAGTTAATAAACGGCGTACGTTTGCCATTATTTCTCACCCGGATGCCGGGAAAACAACGATTACTGAACAACTCTTGCTTTTTGGGGGAGTAGTTCGTGAAGCCGGGACCGTTAAAGCACGGAAGACCGGTAATTTTGCAAAGTCAGACTGGATGGAGATTGAAAAGAAGCGGGGAATCTCTGTTACTTCATCTGTTATGCAATTTGATTTCCAAGGTAAGCGGATCAATATTTTGGATACTCCAGGGCACGAAGATTTCTCTGAAGATACTTATCGGACATTAATGGCGGTGGACTCCGCTGTGATGGTTATTGATAGTGCGAAGGGGATCGAGCCACAGACCAAGAAGTTATTCCAAATTTGTAAGATGCGAGGAATTCCGATCTTTACCTTTATGAATAAATTTGACCGGGATGCCCGTGAACCACTTGACCTTTTAAATGAAGTTGAAGACGTATTAGGGATTGAGACTTATCCGATCAACTGGCCAATTGGTTCTGGTCACCAGTTTAAGGGAATCTATGACCGCTTTAACCATCGTGTTGCCTTGACGCACCCGGCTGATGAAAACAATCCTTACTTACCATTAGATGAAGACGGTAATGTTAAGGGCGATAATCCATTAGCTGGTGATGGTGAATGGCAAGATGCAATGGACGGCATGGAACTGGTCGAAGTTGCCGGAAATGAATTAGATCGAGAAAAGATTGCCAAGGGGGACCAAACACCGGTATTCTTTGGGTCTGCTTTAACTAATTTTGGGGTTCAGACTTTCTTGGAGACCTACTTACAGTTTGCCCCTGCACCAAGTGACCACAAAACTGAGGACGGGGATGTTGTTAAGCCCCTTGATCCCGAATTTTCTGGTTTTGTCTTTAAGATTCAGGCTAACATGAATCCTCGTCACCGTGATCGAATTGCCTTTGTTCGGATTTGTTCCGGTGAATTTGATCGGGGGATGGATGTTACATTATCACGGACTAAGAAACCAATGCGGTTATCAAATGTGACTGAATTTATGGCCGATACCCGTGAAAATGTTGAGACAGCTGTTGCTGGTGATATTATTGGTTTATACGATACCGGAAACTTCCAAATTGGTGATTCTATTTACAATGGTAAAAAAGATATTCAATTTGAAAAGTTGCCACAATTTACGCCAGAACTATTTGTCCGTGTTTCTGCTAAGAATGTGATGAAACAGAAGTCTTTCCACAAGGGAATCAATCAATTAGTTCAAGAAGGGGCCGTCCAGCTTTACCGGAGTTATTCTACTGGTGATTATATTCTCGGTGCAGTTGGTCAGCTTCAATTTGAGGTATTCAAGTTCCGGATGCAAAATGAATATAATTCAGAGGTTGTGATGGAACCAATGGGAACTAAGACTGCCCGTTGGATTGATCCAGACCAATTAGATGAAAAGATGTCGTCATCACGAAATATCTTAGTCAAGGATATCCATGATCAGCCACTATTCTTATTTGAAAATCAATTCGCCGAAAATTGGTTTAAGCAAAAGTATCCTGATGTGAAGTTAACGGCGAAGTTATAATAGTTAATAAAGTAGTTATGAAGTTTTTTGCCTTCATAATTGCTTTATTTTTTTGCCTGAAAATTATGAAGAAAAAATGAAAAACTATTTAAAAATCATTAAACCTGTGATTTAATTAACGTGTTTAAGTGAAAGTAATTTATTTGTAGAAAGTCAGGTAATATTATGCAAGAAAAAAGCCACTATAAGCTTTTTAAGGCTGGTAAAAACTGGTGTACGATGATGATTACGCTAGTAGCAGTTGCTGCTGGTGTTTCATTAGCTAGTACAAATGTTCACGCTGATGTTGCGCCACAAACAGTTTCAACTACTACTTTGACATCTTCACCACAAAATGGACAAGTTAATGTGGGGGATAATAATAGTAATGCTGGCAATCAGGTGAAAGATAATTCATCTGAAAGGGCCGATCAACAGACAAATGTTGATTATAAAACACCAGTAAATGCTGGTTATATCGATACAGTAACTGCTGATACTGACAATGCTAACACAATTGATGTTAGCGGTTGGCATGCTACAAATCAATATCAACCAGGAATGAACCATTACTTAATTGCTTTAAATGGTGATAATAATCAGGAATTATATCGTGAAAAAGTAGAAACAGTTAGTCGTCCAGATGTTCAAAAGGTTTACCCTAAAGCTCCTATTTCTGAAAATGGTGGTTTTAAAGCTTCGATTCCAGTAGATCGTCTAAATAATGCTTCTTCAGTCCGCTTCGTTTCACGTTATACTAATGATGCCAACGGTGAAATAAACGGTGGTGCCGATTTTTGGTATCCTACTATTCAAACTAAGGCTGGCTATTTAGATAATTTCAAAGTTAATGGTAACAATATTGAAGTTTCTGGCTGGCATGCAGATGACCAATCTGTCAACAAGCCAAACCATTTCTTGATTCTTTTTGATAAGACTAAGAACAAGGAAATTACCCGTCAAGCTGTTAAGACTTTGGCAAGTTCTGATGTAGCACGAAATGGCTATAATGAAATTGTTAATGCGGATCATTCCCGTTTCAGTGCTAACTTTACCATCACCCCAGCAATGTTAGGAGACGAATTAACGATTGTTAGTCGTTACAGCTCCGATGCCAAGAATGGTGAAGGAAATCGTTCAGATTACTGGTTTAATAATTCTCTTAAATTAGGTAAAGACAAAAATGCCGGTTACCTCGATCAATTTAGAATTGATAATAAGTCTAACAAAGTGATTGTTAGTGGTTGGAATGCTAATGATCAATCTACTGTATTAACTAATCATTACCTAATCTTGTTTGATAAGACGGCAAATCATGAAGTTGCTCGCCAAGCTGTTAAAACATTGGCAAGTGCGGATGTTGCCCAAAATGGCTTTGCTGATGTTAATAATGCTGATCAAGCACGTTTTACAGCTTCCTTTGATATCACTCCAGCAATGGTCGGTCATCAATTTGTTCTCGTTAGCCGCTACACCGATGATGCAACTCATGGTGAAGGAAATCATTCCGACTATTGGTATAATCAAGTAGTAGACGTATATGCAAATCAAGCTGGTTACCTTGACCAATTCCACGTTAATGGTGCAAATAAACAGGTAGTAGTTAGTGGTTGGCATGCGGCTGATGCTTCCGTCCTCTTAAAGAATCATTATCTTATTCTATTTGACAAGACGGCAAATCATGAAGTTGCTCGTGAAAATGTGAAAGTAACTGCTAGTGCTGATGTAGCACGAAATGGATATAGTAATATTCAAAATGCTGGTCAATCGCGCTACAGTACAACGTTTGATATCACTCCATCAATGGTTGGTCACCAATTTGTTCTTGTCAGTCGTTATACTGATGATGCCAAGAATGGGGAAGGAAACCATGTTGATTATTGGTATAACAATAATGTGAACTTAAATAATAATCAGGCATGGTTAGATCACTTTACTCAAAATGGCACAACTATTTCTGCTTCTGGTTGGCACGCTGATGATGCATCGATGATTGACTCTCATCACTTTATAATTTTATGGGATTTAAGTAAGGGTCGTGAAATCGCTCGAAAAGAAGTTACTAATGTTGCCAGTCCAGATATTAATAACGTTTATGGTAATATCTTAGGCGCAAATAATGCTCGATTTACAGTTGATTTTAATATTGATGGTCAATATGCTCACGATGCTATGCAATTAGTCAGTCGTTATAGTAATGCAGATAATGGTGAAGGAAACTATTCGCAAGTTTGGCTCACTAATCAATATTTAAATCTTTATCAAAATCCTTCATGGATGTACCAAATTAACTATAGTCAAATCCAACCAAGTGGTCCCGTTGGTCATAACATCGGCCCTGGTTATGAAGGAATTAAGACGCAACTAGTTAAGGATCGAATTGGGACTGGTTATCAACATAACACTTACACTACCGCTGATGCTTACCGGGTAATGAATGTTCAACGGGCTCATGGCTTACCAGCAACTGGTTGGGTTGACTATAACACCTGGGTTGCATTAGGCTTGCCTGCTGATCAGTGGACAAGCATTGATAGCTACGTAGCCCCACTTGGAGCAGGTGCTGGTGCTTCACGTCAAGATCATATTGAAGCAATGATTCGTCAAGCATATCAATACATGGGTAAACCATGGCTTGCAGGATGTTCTTCATCTCCAGCTTACGGTGTTGACTGTTCCGGATTAGTAATGCAAGCTCTATATGCCGGTGGAATTAATCCAACTTCATGCAGTTCTATCTATCATGGTTTCCCTGGTAACGAATGGAATTCACGTAACCTCTTTGCTGACCCTCACTTTATGAACGTTTCATACGGTAACCGTCAACGTGGAGACCTTGTCTTCTACTATCAACCAGGAACCCATACTATTTGGCACGTTGCAATTTACCTCGGTAATAACCAGGTAATTGAAAGCTGGCCACCAAGAGTAATGGTTCAACCAATTGTTAATGGTCAACGTAATGTAATTGCAGGTATCAGACGGGTATTTGCTTAAGATTTAAAAAGGGTTAAAGTGTTGGGGAACATTTTAACCCTTTTTAGTAAGAATATTATGCGATTAAAAATCGTAAATTGTTAGTTAGAGTATAAATAATTTATAAATGTTTAAATAAAAGGGGGAGGTTTCTTAGATTCTTATCCCCTTTTATTATAAAATTTTATTGAAAACGTAACCATTAAAAGGATTAGGAGAGATAATTGCTTATGAAAAAGAAACTATATAAGGCAAAGAAAAATTGGGTAATTGGTATAATTATTAGCGCGGTTTTTGGAGTTAGTACTGGAATAACCGTAAAAGCCGATAGTAATCCAGACCCAAACAATACTATTTCACAATCTGTTAATTTAAATCAATTACAAGAAAGTAATAGGCAAGGAATAGATCAACAAATTAAACAACCAGTTATTCCTCAAAATAATGTTCAACAAAGTAATTGGAATCCTACTAAGGATCAACAACTTAATAGCTATATCAACCAATACGGACAGCAACATGGGCTGACTTTTCAGAAGTATGATGGATCAACTTCAATGCCAATTGATGGCGATTATCCAATGTTTGACATAACTAAAGTACAAGATAATCAAAATGCTACAATTGGCTATAGCAAAACAGGCAATGATGATTATGACTACAATGTTGTTGCCATTTATAATCATTACCAAGGGAAGACAGTTCCTAGTGAATTTCATGATACTTATTGGTTTGCATTTCATAATAACCAACCAGTTGTACTAGAAGATAGTACAACTAATGGGGGACAGTATGGCTAAATAATGAGCAAGCTGTGCGTGGATGGGATAGTAAGACTGCGGATAATATGAATAATTTCCAAGCAGCATTTACTCAAATTGCAAATAGTGAAACGATTTATGATATACAAGATCAAGGAAACTATGCATGGTTAGATAATTATAGTATTAATAATAATGGTCAATTAAATATTAGTGGTTGGCACGCAACTAACAAAGCGATTAATAAAAAATATCGTTATACTATTATTTTAAATGGTGAAACCCACCAGGAAATTGCTCGAAAGAATATTACAGATGAGCAAGTAGAACGTAACGATGTTGCAGTAGCACATGATGTTTACAATGCAACTCAATCTGGATTTAATGTTCAATTTGACCTTGCTAATGTTATTGCTACTACTCCTAGTATTCAAGTAGTTGACCGTTATACAGATGATCCAGTTGGTAACGGTAATGCAATAGATTACTGGTTTACACCGTTTAATCTTGATCATGGAAATTATGGTAATTTGGATAATATTTCAGTTAAGAATAACCAGCTACAACTTAGTGGTTGGCATGCAAATAATGCTACTGCTAATAAGAAATATCACTATATAATTGTTATCGATAAAACAAACAATAACCGTGAACTTACTCGTCAACGGATTACGGAAAGTATTTCTCGTCCAGACGTTGCTAAGGTTTATCCTGGAATTTATCAAGCTGAGAAATCTGGATTTGATGTAAAACTAACAGCTTCATTATTTAATTTTAATCATCAGCTTCAAGTAGTTGACCGTTATACAGATGATCCAGCTGGTAATGGTAATGCAATAGATTACTGGTTTGCTCCATTTGGAGGAGAATTTGCTAATCAGGGATGGGTAGATGACGTAAATCTCGCAGATGGTAATAATGTTCAGATTAGTGGCTGGCATGCGAATGATGTTACCCAGTATGAGCAAAATCATTTCATTATTCTTTATGATCAAACTGCTAATCGGCAAGTGGCCGTCACCAAGGCAACTTCCTCTACTCGTCCAGATGTTGCAAAAGCTTATCCTAATATTAAGACAGCAGGTAATTCTGGTTACCGAGCTAAATTTAATTTAACAAATGCAAAGTTGTTACCAGGGCATAGCTATTCTATTGTTAGCCGTTATTCAACAGCATTAGAGGGAAATGGTGATCAAGGTGCCTATACTGATTACTGGTCGAATCCATTTATCTTAAATACTAAGGCAAATTATCTTGATCAAGTTCAAATGACTAAGGATGGACTAAAAGTAGCCGGCTGGATGGTTGATGATAATTCATTAATGCGGCCTAATGCATATGTGATTGTTCTCAATAATGGTAAGGAAATTGCACGCCAACAGGTAAAATTAACGGCTCGTCCTGACGTTGCAAAAATTTATCCAGGGGTATTTAACAGTTTGAACAGTGGCTTCAATGCTTTAGTAAGATTCGACCCACAATTAGTTAATGGTAATATGCAAGTTCTTTTGCGATTCTCAGCCGATCCATTAGGAAATAACAATTATAGTGATCAAATTAGCAATAATTATAGTTCTAATGCAGGTAGTTTTGATCAAATTGATGTCAATAAGGCAACGGTTTCTATTAATGGTTGGCATGCAAGCAATCAGAGTGTAAATAAACCATATCAATACTTGATAGCACTTGGTGAAAATGGTCAAGAATTAGCAAGATGGAAAATTGCAGAAGAAGGTCTAGTGCGTCCAGATGTTGCAAAGGCTATTCCATATATTTTTAATAGTGGAGAATCTGGCTATAGGCTAAGTATTGATATTCCGAATAATGTTCAACATCATACAGTTCGCTTTATTCATCGTTATACAGATGATCCAGCCGGTAATGGGGATTATTCAGATATTTATTCTAATCCAGTGATGGTAAATAATCTTATGCGGACACCAATTGATTATCGTCTGCCGTCAGAATATGCACCGTATCCAGATCTTAAGACGCTTAATAATTTCTGGATTCACGTAAAGATTGGAAATAATCGAGTTTATTTAATGAACAATAATGATGTTGTTTATACAATGTACTGTACAGCAGGTTACTATGATCATGGTATAAGTACAACTCCAACTGGTACATTCCATATCCAGAATGAACGTGGAAATAGCTTTTTTAATCGGAGTTTAGGAGAAGGAGCTAATCACTGGACATCATTTTTAGATCATGGCGTTTACCTTTTCCATACAGTTCCAACTGACGCTTATGGTAATTACAAACCTTATGAGGCAAGTCAATTAGGAATTAATCAAGGATCACATGGATGTATCCGTTTATCTATTCCTGATGCGGCATGGATTCAATATAATGTCCCAACTGGAACGAAAGTAGTTATTGATAATTAAAAATTAGAGGAACCTAGACTTTTAATGGTTTAGGTTCTTTTTGTATACGCAGAAATTTATATTGTCTTTTAAAATTAAAGATAATAAAATTGTAAACGGAAACATTTAAAAATACATTGGGAGAGAATTTCATGCGTAAAGAACACAAAAAATTATATAAAGCTGGTAAAAACTGGCTTACAGCAACTATTGCCGTTACCGCGGTTACTTTTATGGGAGTTCAAACTGCACATGCTGATACTTCTGCGGAGAGTAGTACATCAGCACAGGTAGTTTCAACAAATGATAGTGGGGTGGCACATACTCCATCGGAGGGTAATAGTCATGAAAATGATGGCATAATTGCAACTCCTACACCTGCATCCACAGAAGAAAATTCTGTACAAACGGGAAGCAGTACAACGGTAAATGATCAACAAGCGTCGCCACAGGTTGATTCAAATATATATGGGACTGTAAATGTTAAGGACTGGGATTACGAAAATAATTCAGATATTTTTAATCTAACAGGCTACCATGGACAAGATACTCGACATATTGTAGTACCGAACTTAAATGATTTTAATGATGCTGGCATCGAAATTAGACAGACAACTAGTGTCGGAATTTCGTCAACGTTAACTAAGAATTTAGTATCCCAGAGTATAGCTTTTGCAATCAGTAAAACATCTGGAGAATATAACAATAAGGTTATTGCGACTGATAATGACTGGTCTAGTGTATTTGCAAATACCGGATTGGTTAATGCTGATTTAAGTAATCTAGATACCAGAAATATTACTGATATGAGTTACTTATTTAATAGTAGTAAAGGCCTTAAAACTATTGGTGACTTAAGTCAGTGGGATACTAGTCATGTAAATAAGATGGGATTTATGTTTTCTGGGACATCCATGTTACAAACGGCAGGAAGTATTGGTCAGTGGGATACTAGTAACGTGACATCAATGTGGGGGATGTTTAACGAAAGTAGTATTAATACAAAAGGCATCGGTCAATGGAATACAAGTAATGTTACAGATATGCATGGGATGTTTGCCTATCCTAATCAGATAGATCAAATGTCAAACCCGGGTGATTTGACTAAGTGGAGAGTCGCAAATGGTGCCAATTTAAACGAAATGATGGATGCAAGTGTTCCATTCTATAAGGTAGTAGCATCAAACGAAAATGGGGTTATCCCTAATCAGGTTACAATCAAAGATAACTCAGGAAACGTTTTAGCAATTATTGATACTCCAACAATCTATTATACTAACAAGTCAGTTAAATCAGCTGTTGATGAAATTGTTCAGGCTGAAGTTGATAAGCTTAATAAGTCTGCGAAAATCTCATACGGAATTCCTAAAATTGTATCAAGCAAAGATGACGATTATTCAATCGCTAATGCAGTATATGTTGTTGGTAATGAACAAAGTGGCTCCATTAATTATGTTGATCAAGGTAGCAAAATAGTAAAAACTGATACTATTTCTGGTAACGTAGGGGACACTATTAACCTAAGTATTTCTCTACCAGATGGGTATGAATTAGCCGATAATAATGAAAAATTACCAACAAAGGTAACAGTAACAAATAGTGGAATTCCAGCTATTACAGTTAAAGTTAAGCATCAAACTGTCTCCCTTGATCCATGGAATCTGCCAGCAGGTTATGATCAAAATCAATTTGTAAGAGAAGTTACCCGGACGATCATAATCAATACCCCTCAGCAAAAAAATAATCCTATTATACAAAAGGTAACTATTTCTCGGTATGGGACTCTAGATCAAGTTACTAAAAAGGTAACATTTGGTGATTGGAGTACCAGTCAATTTGAATCAATGGATGTTCCTTCAATACTAGGATATAAATTAGACCAAAATACTATTTCAGCTGAAAAAGTTGATTCAAATTCTAAAAATTCGACTATTACGATTAATGCTGTTCCCCTTGAACAAACATTAAATATTAGTTATCGAGATGGAATGCAGCTTGTTAGCCAGGAAACACTTAAAGGGAAAACTGGTGAAACTATTAAGCTAACATCATGTCTACACTTACCTGCAGGATACCAAATTAATCATTTCTTTCCGCCGAAAGAGGATTATACATTTAAGGCTGGTGATGACAGTATTACTGTTGATCTTGAACATATTATAAGCCATTTTGATAACAAAACTCCAGATGATCAGTTGCCAAGCGGGATTACACCAGCTGATTTTCAGAAACAAGTGACACGGACTATTACTATAAACAGACCTCATAAAGAACCAGAAGTATATGTTCAAACGTCTAATCTAACTCGACAAGGAGACTATGATCAAGTTACTAAGCAAATTACTTATTCTGATTGGTCGACAGGTACATTCAAATCCTATACTGCACCTATAATTTCAGGATATGTTGCAACTGAGCCAGTTATTAATAGCTTAGAAGTTAACTATAATACTGAAAATCAATATGTTGTGGTTAATTATATTGCCGATAGCCAGACTGGCTCAATTAATTATGTTGACCAAGATGGTAAGGTAATTAAAACAGATACTATTTCTGGAAACATTGGTGACACAATCAACTTAAATATTTCGTTACCAGATGGATATGAAATAGATGATAGCGATACTGATTTACCAACGACAGTAACGGTGACTGCTAGTGGGATTCCAACAATTACAATTAATGTTAAGCACCAAATTGTTTATATTGATCAATGGGACATCCCAGCAGGATATGATAAGAGTCAGTTCTTAAGAGAAGTTACTCGAACGATCGTAATTAATGCTCCACAACAAAAGCCGAAAGATATTGTTCAAAGTGTGAGAATTTATCGAAATGCGACGCTTGATAAGGTTACAAAGAAAGTAACCTTTGGTGATTGGCGTACTAGTGAATTTAGAGCAGTTAATATTCCATCGGTACCAGGATATAAGCCAGATCAAAGTGTAGTTCCTTTAGAGAAGGTTGATTCAGATACTAAGAATTCAAAAATTGAGATTAACTATACTCCGCTTGAACAGACTGTAACTGTTTACTATTTTGGTATGGTGATGGGACCGATTAAAACTGATTATATTAGTGGGAAAACAGGGCAAACTATTGAATATCAAGTTAAATTGCCTCAGGGTTATAAATTAGCTTCATCTCAATCGGCTAAGGTTAGTTATACGTTTACTGGATATGATCATCAAAGTATGTCAATTTATATTGAACCAATAATCATGCACCTTGATTCAACAACACCAGCTAATAAGCTACCGGATAACTTTAAGCTAAGTGACTTTAGCAAGACTATCACCCGAACGATTACTCTTGAAATGCCAAATGGTAAACCACAAGAAGTCAAACAAGAAGTTACTCTTACTCGTGCAGCTGATTATAATGAAGGAACTAAAGAAGCTAATTACACCAACTGGACAACTGGTAAGTTTAACCTATATAAAGCACCAGTGATTCAAGGATATATTGCAACCCAACCAGTGGTAAATAGTATGCAGATTGACCATGATACAGATGATCAGTTTGTTGTTATTAATTACATCGCTAATAGGCAATACAGTCACATTAACTACATTGATGAAGATGGTAAAGTTATTAAAACCGACACAGTTTCAGGAGTAGTTGGTACTTCTATCCCTGTTAAAATCGTAATCCCGGATGGTTACGAATTAGCAAACAAAGATGAACAACTTCCAACTACGATCAAAATTGATAATGACCAGCTTCAGGATCTAACAATAAAAGTTAAAAAGATTGCTAGTCCTTTTCAGTCTGCTGACAACCAAGTTCCACAAGATCACACTACTCAGAATAATCAGATTAACTTTAACCAGGGATGGCTTGATAATTATGGATTAACTCAAACCAAAGATGGTCTATCACAAATTAAAGCAAGCGGTTGGCATGCTGTTGGCCAAAGTAATCAAGATCCTTACCGCTATATGATTGTTTACGATAATACTTTAGGACATGAAATTGCCCGACAAAAGTTGATCCCGGTAGTCCGAAATGATGTGCGGCAGGCTTATTCAAACATTACTAATAGTAATTATTCTGGCTTTGACATGACTATTGATATTCCAACAAGTGCAATTAATCATTCTCTAAGCTTAGTAGCTCGTTATAGTGATGATGCAGTTAATGGTGAAGGTCAGCATGTTGATTATTGGTTTGGTCCGTTAAAGATGGATGATAGTAATCAGGGTTATTTAGATAGTATTGAGTCTGATGGTAAGACAGTAACTATTAGTGGTTGGCATGCCACTAATCAAGCTGCAAACCGTCCTTATCATTACATTATTGCCTTTGATCAGACGCTCGGACATGAAATTGCTCGCCAAAAAGTAGAATCAGTTCAACGTCCAGATGTTGCCAAAGTATATGGAAAGATTGCAAACGCGATTAATTCTGGATATAGTGCAAAATTCAACCTAACTAGCCAATATTTCAACGATAATATCCAATTCTTATCACGATGGACTGATGATCCAAATGGAAATGGGAATAGTGTCGACTATTGGTTTAATCCTGTTAACCGAATTAATAGGGCAAACCTTGATTCAGTTGATTTAAGTAGCGGAGAACTTAAGGTTACTGGTTGGCATGCAACAGATATGTCGGAATTTGAGCCGAACCATTTCTTGATTGTTTTTGATAACACAACTGGGCAACAAGTAGCTTCACAAAAAGTTGAGTTAGAAAGTTCAGTTGATGTAGCTAAAGTATATAGTGATACCAGAACGGCAAATCATTCACGATTTAACTTTAATTTTGGCGCATTAAATCTCCAGCCAGGTCATAACTACTCGCTTGTTAGTCGTTATTCGACTGATGGTAATGGTAACGGTAATGATGGTGCCCATACTGATTCATGGTTAAATATGGGAATATTCAGCCAAAAAGCTCATAATCTGGATAGTGCTGTTTTGAATGGAAATACCTTAACTTTCCAAGGGTGGATGGCAGATGATCAAGCAACGATCAAGCAATATCCATATGCAATCTTATTACAGAATGGAAAAGAAATTGCTCGTCAACAACTTGACTTAACTACACGGCCTGACGTTGCCAAAGTCTATCCACGACTATACCAGAGCAAGAAGAGTGGCTTTAATGCTAGTTTTAAGCTTCCAACGGTTTCCTTGGATAATTTACAATTAGTATTACGTTATACTGATAGTAAAGATGGAAATGGAAATCCATCTGATGCTTGGATCGATATTAATCGTGGAATGATCAAAAAGATCTAAATTTATCTAATATTTTCTTTAAAAAACTTCCTCCTCAGCCGAGCAGGAAGTTTTTTCTTTTACCCTCTTGCCAAAATTCTCCTTTACATATATACTTAGTTACATAAGTAATGAAGTGTTAAACGAAAAGGAGGTGCACTTATGAATTTCGACTTTAATGATTCGACGCCGCTTTATCAGCAAATTGCTGACCAGCTTGAAGAGATGATTTTCTCTGGAGGCTTTGATGAAGGTTCGCAGGTACCGTCAACGACTCAGCTTTCTCAGCAATTGCATATCAATCCTGCGACAGTCCTTAAGGGGATGAATATTTTAGTTAATAAAGACCTCTTAGAAAAGCGACGTGGACTAGGGATGTTTGTAAAAAAAGGTGCACAACAAAAAATTATGGAACAACGTAAAGAAAGTTTTTATAACGACTATGTAAAGAGTTTGCTAGTTGAAGCGGGTAAGCTCGGGATTACCAAGCAGCATTTATTAGACTTAATCGAACGAGGTGAGAATGATGGATCAATTAATAGTTAAAAACATTGTTAAAAAGTATCGTCGCCAAACAGTATTGGATAATATTTCATTTATCCTAGAACCTGCTAAAATTTATGGCCTCCTTGGCCGGAATGGGGCTGGGAAGACGACTCTTCTTAATATTATGAGCAACCGGATTTTTCCAACGAGTGGGGAAGTGCAAATTGGTAATGAAGACGTTAATAACAATGATGACCTCCTCAGCAAGATCTTTTTGATGAGTGAAGTTAATCTTTATCCGCGTCACATGAAGATAAGTCAAACCTTTGACTTGGCCGATGCAGCTTATAATAATTTTGACTATGATCTAGCCAACCGTCTCCTAAAGGTTTTTGGCTTGAATGACCGGATGAAAATTACTAACTTATCGACGGGGCAACGGACAGCCTCCAAGCTGATCGTCGCTTTAGCAGTCAATGCCGATTACGTTTTATTAGATGAACCGATTTTAGGTTTAGATGCTAATCACCGTGATAGCTTCTATAAAGAATTAGTTAAGACTTATCAAGAGCGGCCGCGAACCTTTGTCTTATCAACCCACTTAATTGAAGAAATTCAACAATTAGTCGAACATGTTCTAATCATGGATCAACACCACATCATTATTAATGAGGATACAGAAGGTTTATTAGCCAAGGCTTATGCGATTAGTGGTCCGGAAAAAATGGTTGATGAGTATACTGCAGGCTTAAAGGTCCTTAAAACGGAGATGATGGGTAATATTAAGACTGCCTACTTACTTGATCGCTTAGATGAACAGCGTGTGATTCCTGATCAAGTCAAGATTGGTCATTATGATTTGCAGCATTTATTCATTTACTTAACGAATGGGGGAGAATACTAATGAAAAATCAAAAAAGAAACCTCGTTATTTCAACCATGTTTCAACAAGCGGGGGACGCTACAGGAATTGCCTTAGGTTGGGGGCTGGGAATAGTATTGATAATCTACCTACTTGAATTAATTATTTCACACAACCTTGAATCTTTCTTGGTTAGTCTCCAAGCCCTTCCAGGTATTGCTTCATCAATCTTAAACATACTTTTAATGGCGCTTTTCCTTGCAACTCCTTATACTGACTTTAAATGGGCAATTCAAAACGGTATTTCTCGTAAAACACTATGGCAAGGGCGGATTTTATCTCTTTTCCTAATGACATTAGTAGTTTGGTTTATCGCCCAACTGGTGGATTTAATGAATACGCCATTTGATCTTGCTTCTGCTTGGCATAGTCTTTTATGGTATTTCGGTCTTTCTTTAACGATGATGGCAATTGGCAATGGTTTTGCCTTATTAAATCGTCGGTGGAAATGGATTGTAGGAATTGGGCTTCCCATGGCGTGCTTAGTATTATTGATGATGTTAGCCTATTCATTGGTTGGCTTAATCCCAGCGCTTTCTGCTAGTGGCGTCTTTAAATCAATCATAATCTCAAACGTTACTGGTTGGGTAATCTTAGTTATTTACTTAATCATCGTCTATGCTTTAGCACGATTCTTTAATAATAAACTTCAATTACGGCGGGATTAATAAAAGTGAGTAAGAATTAGCCTTGAGCTTTGTGGTGATGCGAAGCTAGTTCCACATTATCTTGCTATTGGTTGTAAAAATAGGAGAGGTTGAGAAAAAACTTTTTGCTTTTTCTCAACCTCTCGCTTTTTTATTCATCATCTTCTGGATATTCAATTTGAATGTAGTTGCTAGTAATATATTTCTTGCGACCCACTTGGTACCAGGTAATCTCATCATTATCGTTTAATTTTCCAATTAGGGTAATTGTTTCGCCGTTTGGAATCTCTGCCACTTTATTTCCATAAGGCGCATCATAAACATTGATTGACTTATTATGGAGATAATCGACTTTGGCCTGAACATTCTTCAAGGGAATTACCGTTAAATTATTAATGAGTTTTGACTTTTCTTTCCGGATATCCTGG
>Ga0209064_1002999_pt1 | contig 16261 bp, 17 predicted proteins | sample Inofromicrocosms_FD_187498 | JGI IMG/M metagenome (GOLD analysis project Ga0209064, IMG submission 187498) | Mouse cecum microbial communities from Vienna, Austria - Inoculum for glucosamine and mucus D2O microcosms (SPAdes) (version 2) | ecosystem: Host-associated > Mammals > Digestive system >... | reverse complement strand
TGCCAAAGTACATGCAAAAGGCATTGGAGTGCGGTTCAGCGGCTGCCTGAGCGCTATTTTGTGAGCTAAAGTATTGATTTTTCAAGGAGCAAATCCCATTTTTAATGTGGGAAGTTTGAGTAATATAACTTATGCACATCTTAAGAGAAATGGCACTGTCTATACAAAAAGAGGAAGAGGCGGCTTTAAATATCATCCGGGTGTTTTTATAGATATTGTTCCAATCTTTAATGGGGCTCCCTGCTTTTTGCTTCATGCTTTTCAGACCAGGATATGCTGGGCTTTTAGGACTGCCTGCTGGGCATATGTGGGCGCTGAATCAGAAAAGAATAAGGTCAAACGTGCGTATTACAGGCGGCTTGCAAAGATTGGAAACAAAGAAGCGTATAGACGGTTTATGAAAGCGGCTACATTTTTTAAACGCAGAAGAAATAAAATGCTCTTTTTAAATGGCCTTGACCGAAGCCCTTATAATATTGCTTTTGTGAAAAGAGAATGTTTTGATAATCCTATTGAGATTGAATTTGAGGGACACAATTTTCTGGCGCCTGGAGATACAAAAGGAGTATTGGATTACTGCTATGGGAAAGATCATATGAAGTATCCTCCCCTTGTGAAACGAGTACCCAAAAACGATGCGCTTATTGAACTTGGAGATTTGTATTCTGATATTTAGGAGAGAGTTTATGAAATATGGATATATGAACTATAGAAAGCATTTGCTTGTTAATAAAAATGAAAGACCAATGAATTTAGGCGATCCTATTCAATCCTTAGCAGTACTGGAATTGTATAAAGAAATAGGAATTCCAGAGGAAGACATAGTGCCTCTCGACAGATATGATTTGGTCGATTATGTTGGGGAGGATGTTGTAGCAATAGTAAATGGTGCTGAAAACTATGAGCATTTTTGCTATGCTACCCGATTTTTACCTGTGTCTGGCAAAATTCATCCAGTGTTTATAGGGTTACATTTTCACCGTATTTTGTCTGAAGATGAATTAAATTCATTACGTAATAATCAGCCTGTAGGATGCCGTGACGAATGTACTGTTAAGTATCTAAAATCCAAAGGGATAGATGCTTTCCTTACAGGCTGTCTGACAATGCTTTTTCCAAGACGAAGCGAGGGCAAAAAATATAATAAGGTGTTTATCGTTGATTGTCCCGAAAGTATATTGGAACACATTCCAAATGAGATTAAAGAAAGTGCAGAGTATCTGTCACAGGTTGTAAGAATACATAGCCATTCTGATGACCACAGATTAACCATGGATGAGACGGACAGGTATAACGAAAAGGCCAGAGAGCAATTAAACAGATATAGGGATGAAGCAAGGCTTATAATTACTACAAGGCTTCATGTGGCGTCTCCTTGTGCAGCAATGGGAATACCTGTTGTGTTGGTGCGGGATACTTATGATGAAAGATATCAGTTTATTGATAGATTTTTGCCCCTTTATTATCCGAAGGGTTTGGATGTACTGGATTTTGGCAGTGTTAGTGCAAGCATTCCGGAAGAGGTAAAGAGGACCTTGACTGATATTTCAAGGAGCATGCTGGAAACGGTAAAACAGAGAGTGAAGCTCAATGCCATTTATAGCAATAAATTTCAAAATATTGATTACTTCAGTGAGGAAGAAATTGCGGTACAAAAGCTTCCAATGAATCCTATGGATAGTTTTGAATACTGCATTTGGGGAGTTTGTATGCCAAACTCTTATCTCTTATATGAGCAGATGGCGAAGCATTATCCTAATGCCAGGCTAAAGTATGCTATAGATACCTATGCTACAGGTATTTATAAGGACAATATTAGAATAATTCATCCGAATGATATAGAAAAACTAGTAAACAAAAAGACATGGATTTTTGTGGTCGCGCCAGCTGCACACGAAACAGCCCATAGGATGCTGTTGCGTAATTATAGCTTTGCATTGATAAAAGGAACGGTATGTAAAACATTTGAGAAATTGTGAGTTAGAGAACTTCATATACTTAGAATTGTTAAAAAAATGAAGAAAAGATAAGGCTTGGCAATAATAATATTATTATATCTATGACAGAGGAACGTTGGATATCGAAATCGAAACACATAAGGAAATTATTAAAAATGCAAGCGATAAAATTACCCCAACAATTCCCGGAGTCTCTGCCGTGCCTTTCTGGCGGGAATGAGAAAGCCGAGCCTGATAAGGACCTGGGCAAAGGTGAACATGCCAAGTGATGGACCGAGCAGCGGCAATGCCTGGAGAAAGCCGTCCGCAAAAGCAAACAGCAGTCCGCACAGGAAAAAGAAGGCCATGAATCCCAGCCAAATGGAGCAGAAGACAGCCACGGCAGGGTGGAGGCGCATTTTTATTTTAATCTCAGAGCCGTTTCCGGCCGGATGGATAGAACCATGGATACAGGGGAGAAAGGAATTGCGGTAGGAAATATTGCTGACCACCCGAAAGCGTGAAGGTGTCACTTTCCCGATAAATTCTTCATTGCAGGGTTGGAATAAACGCAGCTTTGGCGGTGATGTGACCGCTTGCAAAACGGAACAGATTTCTTCGGGGGTTTTGGATGATGGGAAGCTGTCGTTAAAAGATGGGAGGAGTACCATAATTTCCTCATTTCTGCACGGCATTGTGTGTGGTAAGCTTGTGGATACCGTGCGGACACAAACTTGGGATTGAATTTTTTTAATTTTCAATCTTTTCCTCACTTCGAACATATTATGTATTTACACTGTAACAAATATTACTTACAATGTCAAATTCCCTATTGAGATTGAAATACCGGAATGGTACAATAAGGTAACAGTTCAGGTTTTGCTGAACTGTTACCTTATTGTGGAGAGTACAAAAGACAGGATTGGTAGACATGGTGATATTTTCCGGTTTGGAATTTATTTTTCGTTTTTTCCCGGCGTTTTTAGCCGTTTATTATATAACACCAAAGAAATACAGGGAATGGGCGCTGCTTCTTGGAAGCTTTATTTTTTATGCGGTAGGAGAGTTATATTATGTTCCCTTGCTGTTTGTGGCAGTGTGGCTGAATTATTTTTTCGCAAAGAAAATATATTCCTGCAAGGATACGCGCAGAGGGCGTAAGTGTAGGAAGGACAGGGTGATTGCGGCACTTGTGATGGATATTGGGCTGTTGGCAGCTTTTAAGCTGCTGGGGGCTTTTTTGGGCAGCGCGGTTCTTCCGTTGGGGCTTAGTTTTTTCCTTTTTAAAATGATATCCTTCCAGATTGACGTTTATCGTGGGGAGATGGTACAGAAACCGGGGTTTCGGCAGACTGCGGTTTATTTTGTGATGTTTCCGCAGCTGGTGTCAGGGCCTATTATGCGCTTCCATGAAGGGGGATTCGGGGAGGAAGAGCGGGAGTACTCATGGGAAAAGGTGGAAGAAGGGCTGCAGTATTTTATAGCAGGCCTGGGAACGAAAGTGCTGCTGGCGGACCGGCTGGCGATTTTGTGGAAAGATATCCATATGATTGGCTATGAGAGTATATCTACCCCTTTGGCATGGCTGGGGGCGGCGGGGTATTCTATGGAATTGTATTTTGATTTTTGGGGGTATTCGCTGATGGCATCGGGGCTGTGTCTGATGTTGGGATACCCTTTTATAGAGAATTTCCGCCATCCTTATGCTTCTAAGAGTATCAGTGAGTTCTGGAGGCGATGGCATATAACACTGGGCAGTTTTTTCAGGGATTATGTGTATATTCCGCTGGGGGGCAGCAGGGAAGGCATGGGGGTAACGATGCGGAATCTGCTGGCAGTTTGGCTGTTAACAGGGCTATGGCATGGAGGAAGTCTGAACTTTATCCTGTGGGGATTGGTGCTGTTTGCCCTGATTGCCATAGAAAGGCTGGCGCTGGGGAAACTATTTGGGAAATTCCCATTGATTGGCCGTTTTTTTGTGTTGGCCATGATTCCTGTCACATGGGTAATTTTTGCGGTGACGGATTTAAGGGAGCTGGGAATATATCTGGAGCGGATGTTTCCTTTTAACGAGGGAGGGATTGCAGTAAATCCCAGGGATTTCATAAAATATCTGGGGATGTACTGGTATTATCTTTTGGCCGGGGTGGTCTGGTGTGTTCCGGCGGTTTCCGGTTTCTTCAAAAAGCATCGGAGACATCCGGCGGTGGTACTGTTGAGTGCAGCCATTTTCTGGCTTTCCGTTTATTGTGTGGTCAGTATGGAGAATAATCCGTTTGCTTATTTGAAGTTTTAGTGGAGAGTGAAGAATATAATGAAGGAATTTATAAAAAAATGCCCGGTTCTTCTTGTGTTGGCGGCAAGCGGGCTGCTGTTTTCGCTGATAGGGATAGTCGGTCGGTTTTCGATATATAGGGAGTACGAATTTCATGTGACGGAACGGCCGTATCTAACCCTTATGATGGAAGGGATAAGCAAGGGAACAATGCCGTGGGAAGCGGCGGAAGCGATAGGAATGGGAGCAGATGAGTTTCCAGGCGGTTTGTTTTATGAGTGGGGGAATAGAGGGCAGATGATTGGGATGCCTTCCGAAGGGGAAGCAGCGGAAGCCTTGCCGCAAGGCGGTGAAGGGGAAGGAAGTGTGTCTGCCTTGGAAAATGGCGAAATTGATTTAGGCGGCCAGGGCGCAGCGGGAGACTTTGCCGAAACGGCGAATGAGGGTGTCGAAGGGAAAACTGGAGAAGCGGTCAAAGGGGGAGCAGAAGGAAACCCTGTGGAAGCGGGGGAAGAGGCCGCAGCAGGAGACTTGGCCGCAGCGGCGAAAGAAGGTGCAGCGGGAAACCCTGTGGAAGAGGGGGAAGAGAGCGCAGCAGGAAACTCCGTGGAAGCAGGAGAACCAAAGGATTCCAACGGGCAGGGCACAACAGAAACGAAGACGGCAGAGGATGGCAGAACCTACAGTTTTCAGGCTGTAACGGAAGACTATTTTAATGATGCGGCATTTATTGGCGACTCCAGGACGGTAGGCCTGTTCGAATATGGGGGGATAGAGGAGAGGGCGGATTTTTATGCGAAAATTTCCCTTACCATATATGATGTGTTTACAACGCCGGTGGCAAAGGATGAAGAGACGGGAAAAAAGATTACCGTTGAAGAAGCGCTGATGCAGAAAAGCTATGGCAAGATATACCTTATGCTGGGAATCAACGAACTGGGAACGGGAACTACGGATACGTTTATGGAGGAATATGAAAAGGTGGTAGCCAGAATCCGGGAACTGCAGCCGGATGCCATAATTTATGTCCAGGGAATTATGAAGGTGACCGGCGCAAAGGATGCGGAAGACGAAATTTTTAACAATACCAATATTGAAGATAAAAACCGGGCGATTGCAGGGCTGGCGGATAACAGAGATATTTTTTATATAGATGTGAATGAAGTGGTATGTGATGCGGAAGGCAGTCTGAATGCGGAATATACCGTTGATGAGGTGCATTTGAAAGCGAAATATTATGAAATTTGGAAACAGTTTTTGCTGGAGCATGGAATTGTGAAATAAAAAAGAGGAAATACTATACAAAGAGTGGGAAGTAGGCAATTGTGAAAGGAGCTTTGTATCGTATGAATCAGGAAAAAAGGGAAACATATACACTTGGAAAACAAAGTATAGAATTGAAGCAGCCTGTTTTTATCAGGGATAGTGCCAGCGTGGTTGGAACGAAGGAAGGTCAGGGCCCGCTGGCGGAACTTTTTGATATGATAGGGCAGGATGATATGTTCGGCTGTGCTTCCTGGGAAGAGGCGGAAAGCAGCTTGCAGAAGGATGCAGTTTATCTGGCATTAGGGAAGGCGGGGCTGAAAAAGGAGGAGATTCGTTATCTTTTTGCAGGGGATTTGCTGGGGCAGTCCATAGCCAGCAGTTTCGGGCTGGCTGGCTATGAGATACCGTTGGTAGGGCTGTACGGAGCCTGCTCCACATGCGGGCTGTCTTTGAGCATGGGGGCGATGACGGTACATGGGGGATATGCGGAGCATGTAGTGTGCGTGACGTCCAGCCATTTTGCCAGTGCGGAGAAGGAATTCCGTTTTCCTCTTGGGTATGGAAACCAGCGGCCGCTGTCCGCTTCATGGACGGTGACGGGCAGCGGGGCTTTCGTATTAAGCGGCACGGCGGGAAAAAAGTCCCGGGCGAAGATTACCGGGCTGACCATCGGGAAAATCATGGATTATGGATTGAAGGATTCTATGAACATGGGGGCGTGCATGGCTCCGGCCGCCTGTGACTTGATTTATCAACATTTGAAGGATTTTGGGAGAAAGCCGTCAGACTATGATAAAATAATTACCGGAGACCTGGGAACGGTGGGCCAGCATGCTCTGTTGGATTTGCTCGGGGAAAAGGACGTGGATATTGCCGGACAGCATATGGACTGCGGGATTGAAATCTATGACGCAAAGGAGCAGGATACCCATGCCGGGGGAAGCGGCTGCGGCTGCAGTGCAGTGACATTGTCCGCCTATATCCTGAAAAAGATAGAAGAAGGGGTATGGAAGAGGGTGCTGTTTGTGCCGACGGGGGCCCTGCTTAGCAAAACCAGTTTCAATGAAGGACAAACTGTGCCGGGGATTGCCCATGGAGTGGTGATTGAAGGGGTAAGGGATTTCTAGTGTACCGGAAAAGAAAGTACCGGAGTTTAGGAAGTTTAAAGGGATATCGGTGAAAGGCCGCTGTCCCTTTTTTGTGGACAGCCCCGTGCAGCGGGTAATGCGTACATATTTTCCCTATGATATTTGGGAACACGAGAATACCCCGTTTTTCTGAATGGAGGGAATCCAGTATTAATCAAAACATTTGCAATCAGGATAATAGACCGGAATTTCGCGCCATAACTGGCAAGTTTAATTATCTTGAAATATGTTGAGCCAAATAGTATACTGGAAGCAAAGACGAAACGGCCCGGTGAACGGAAAGGATAAAGAATGGCAAGAAAAATGCAGAAGCTGAAACCGGACACGGTATTGAGAAACTATTGGAGAAATAATGAACGGTTTGCGGACTTTTTTAATGCAGTGCTTTTTGATGGAAAGCAGTTAATTAAACCCGAGGAACTGGAGGATAGGGATACGGAGGAGTCTTCCATACTGGAACATAGAAAGTATGCGGAGACTATCCAGTCGTCCAGGGATAATATCAAGATAAGGAAGCGTTCTACTGTCTATGGGGTGGAATTTGTAATGCTGGGGATAGAACATCAGGGGCATATCCATTATGCAATGCCGATGAGAATCATGGGCTATGATTATGGTGTTTATAAGAAACAGTATGATGACAATTCATCAAAATATAAGACAGCGGAGGGGATGGAAGCAGATGAATATCTGTCACACATGAAAAAAACGGATAAATTTGCGCCATTGATTACAGTAGTAGTATACTATGGAGAAAAGAAATGGGATGGTGCAGTTTCCTTGCACGGAATGCTGGATATACCGGAAGAGATGAAGGGGTATGTAAATGATTATAAGATGCTGCTTATAGAAGCGGCAAAAAGTGATTTATCATTGAAAAATGCGGACAATGTAGATTTATTTAATTTGTTGCAAATCATTCTGGATAGGGAAATTACAAGGGATGAGGCAAGAGAAAAAGCAATACAATACAGCGAGGAACGTAAGACAGACAGGGAAGTGGTTATGACTGTGGCAGGTGCGACGAACAGCAAGATTGATTATGATGCATTTGGAAAAGGAGATGGATCTATGTGTACTTTGTTTGAAGAGATTGCGAAGGAAAATGAAATAAAGGGGATTGAAAAGGGAATCGAAAAGGGAATCGAAAAGGGAATTAAAGGCATGGTATCCGCATTAAAGGAACTAAATATTCCGGATGCAACAATAATGCAGAAAATCAGAGAAAAGTTTGAACTTTCCGGGGAAGAAGCGGAGAGGTATATTACGCGGATGTAATGGCCAAATAGGATCAAAACGGGGGGGAGGAAATGGTAATACGCCACGCATTGAAAGAAGATGTAAAAAAGATTATGGAAATCTATGAATATGCCCGCCGCTTTATGGCGGAGCATGGGAATCCAAATCAATGGGGCCCCACCAATTGGCCGCCGGAAGAATTGATTGAAAAGGACATTGCGGACGGGAATAGTTATGTATGTATGGACGAAGGGCGGATTGCGGGTACGTTTTTCTTCTGCCAGGGGAAGGATATCGAGCCATCCTATCTTGTGATAGAGGAAGGGGAATGGACGGAGGATAGCCCTTACGGAGTGATACACCGGCTGGCAGGGAACGGAACGGTAAAAGGAGTGGGAGCCTTCTGTATCGAATGGGCCTTTATGCAATGCGGGCATCTGCGGGCAGATACTCATGGAGATAATCAGGTGATGCAGAACTTGCTGGAAAAAAGCGGTTTTAGTTACTGCGGGGTGATACATGTGGCGGAGGATAATTATCCAAGGCTGGCATATGAAAAAGTGTTAGAAAATAATAAGTAAATAGTGAAGAAAAAGACTGTCGGAATGATAAAAGTTCCGGCAGTTTTTTTATATTATAGGAAATTACGCCACAATGTTGTAAGCCACTAGGGATTGGCCGCCGGGCCAACTCTTTTTTATGTAAACGGGCGGATTATATTGTAAATAGTGTCAAAAAAATGTCACAATCTGGCTTTCCCTTATTTTTCATAAAAAAATCTGATAATAATGAGTATGTTATGATAACAATTGCAACACTTCGGCAAAATAAGGATATATTTTGTATACTACACAATAGGAGACGGAGATTTGAAAATTTGAATGGGCAAGGCAAATCATAAAATCTCTGGCTTTGGAAAGGGCATGGTTTTAAGGGTGAAAAAAGGAATGGGCGGTATGGAACTGGAAAAAGAAATCCGAAACCTTGTAGCAGAATATACGAGGGAATTCTGCAGAACGAATAAAATTGAATATGACACTCTGGGAATTAGCAAGGCTTTGAATATTTCCAGAACACTGGCATCGCAGCATCTGAACAGGATGGTGAAGTCGGGAACATTGATCAAAATTGTATCACGCCCGGTTTACTATCTTGATAAAAAGATAATAGAGGATAGTTTTCGGATGCAGCTGGATACAGAAATGTTTTATGCCCTGGAAGACTTGACGGAACTCTTTGATAAAAAACTGGTGGACAGAAAGGGGTTTATGGAGGCGGTAGGATATGATACCACTTTGCGCTATTTAACAACCCAGTGCCAGGCTGCCGTAAAATATCCCCCTGGGGGAGTTCCCATGCTCATATATGGGGAACATGGGGTGGGGAAAACCTTTTTTTCCCAATTGGTGTATGAATATGCGAAGGCGGAATCCGTACTTCCCGCGCAGGCCAAATGCTGCCTGCTAAATTATTCCAAAGTAAATGATAATAAACCTGACGATGATGCAATTCTTTTCGGAAGCTGCTTTTTGAACGGGAACAAGGAACTTTGTAAGCGGGCGGGGCTTTTGGAAGAAGCGGCGGGTGGATTTGTCATCATAGAAAACGTGGAGCAGATGTCTGCGAAATGTCTGGAAAAAGTCATCGCATATATAAGAAGCGGTACGTATACAGTCAGAGGGGATAACCTTATTTACCACAGCAAAACAAGGCTTATACTAACAGTCTGTGAAAATTCCTGTGACATGGTAGAAAATGCATTGCTGCAGGTCGTGCCGGTAGTATGTAAGCTTCCGCCACTGGACAAAATTTATCCTATAGAGATAAAGAAAGCGAAAATTCCCAATTATGGAGATAAAAATTTTGCGGTGTTGAATAAATTGGGTATGGATGTGAAACCGGGCATTATATTGTGTATGGCGGATGAAATGCTCCCCTATAATCGGGATACATGGTTTTTTCCGGTATCGGCGTTGTGAAATGTTATGAGAATATTAGAAATAAGTATATAAGGTAACGTAACAGCGAAGCCGAAAGGCTGAGCTGTTACAAGATAACAGCCTTTTTGTTAAAAAAGGTTGAAAATAATGGAAAGTACTAGTAAAATAGGAAACGATATAATGGTTGCGGTATGGGAAGGGCATTTGCGCAACTGGAACAGGAGTACTGCATGAGACAGATGGAATTTAAGATGGAGCGTCAGGGTCTGTTAAAAGAAGGGGAGCGCGTGACGGTGACGGAAGGCGTGCTTCCCAGCAATTATTATTATACCATTGACCCGGCACTGGCCATGTCAGGGAACTATCCGTTCCGTGAGAGGATGCTGGCCAGGGAGGGGATCGTTACGAAGATAATCGAGAACGAACGGGGGTTTTATGTAATGGCAGAATTCGAGGAGTGAAGGGGATATACTGTCTCGGCGGGGGCAATACCCCGTTGCCAAAAGTCTCAGTGGAGCCGAAAGAGTTTAATAAAACTAAGCCAAAAACTTACCATGCACAATAAAGCGGTGCAGAAATGGAGTAAAATTATGAGGAAAAAAGTATCAACGGACAAAGCGCCGGCAGCAATCGGGCCGTATTCACAGGGGATTATTGCAGGCAATGTTTTATATGCATCGGGGCAGATTCCCATTGACCCGGCTGTAGGGAATATCAAAGGGGAGGACATCGTAGAACAGGCAGAACAGGTGATGAAAAATGTAGGGGCCGTGCTGGAAGAAGCAGGCTATAATTACGAAGACGTGGTGAAGACTACCTGCTTTTTGGCAGATATGGCTGATTTTGCCGCATTTAACGGAGTATATGAAAAGTATTTTACCGGGAAACCGGCAAGAAGCTGCGTGGCGGTAAAACAGCTGCCCAAAGATGCCCTTTGTGAAGTGGAAGTGGTTGCCTGCCATGAATAATACAGCATTGGAGAAGTGCACAGCGATGGGGAAGTCTGCAGCATGGAAGAGTCACATGGCAATGGGGAAGGGTGCTGCATCTGGAAACAACATCGTACTAATCGGTATGCCGGGAGCGGGGAAAAGCACGGTGGGTGTAGTGCTGGCCAAGCATCTCGGCTGCCGTTTTGTGGATTCTGATATTGTAATTCAGGAAAAAACAGGGCTGCTTTTGCATGAAATCATTGAAAAGCAGGGATTGGATGGTTTTCTAAAGGTGGAGAATGAAATCAATGCCGCACTGGAAGCAAGGCGGAGCATAATCGCCACCGGCGGAAGCGTGATTTATGGGAAGGAAGCCATGAGGCATCTAAAGGTGATGGGAAAGGTGGTATACCTGAAGCTGTCTTACCAGTCAATCGAAAGGCGCTTGGGGGATTTGAACGAACGGGGAGTGGCAGTAAGGGAAGGGCAGAGTTTGTTGGATTTATACAATGAAAGAGTGCCCTATTACGAGCAGTACGCAGACATTATTCTGGACTGCGAAGATAAAATGATAAGGGATATTGTGGCAGAAATAAAGGAAAGGTTATCATAGCAATGAAAAAGATATCATTTGGCAGCAGTTTGCTTTTATTTTTGGCTGCCTGTATATGGGGAGTGGCTTTCGTGGCGCAAAGTGTAGGGATGGACTATATGGGGCCGTGTACTTTCAACGGCATCCGTTTCCTCATCGGCGGTACGGTGCTTCTGCCCCTGGTTTATGTACGGGTAAAAAAGAAAAAAAATACGCCGGAGGAACTTCCCCCTGCACTGACATTAAAGGGGGGGATATGCTGCGGCCTGGCTATATGTGCAGCTTCTTTGTGCCAGCAGATAGGGATTATGGAGACAACGGTAGGAAAGGCGGGGTTTATCACTACTCTTTATATCATTATCGTTCCTGTCTTTGGATTGTTTTTACGTAAAAAAGTACCGGGGAAAGTATGGATAGCAGCGGCAGTGGCGGCAGTGGGGATGTATATGCTCTGCATAAATGAAAGCTTTTCTGTCAGCAGAGGGGATGCATTTGTATTTTTGTGTGCAATTATTTTTGCGGTACATATTCTTGTGATTGATTTTTTTTCCCCGAAGACTGATGGGGTGGCGCTGTCATGTATCCAGTTTTATACGGCGGGAATTATCTGTACGGCAGCTGCCTTTGCGGTGGAAACGCCAACATGGGGGCAGTTTGTTTCCGGCATTGTACCCATTCTATATGCGGGGGTGATGTCCTGCGGGGTGGCTTATACCCTTCAGATTATCGGACAGAAAAATGTGGAGCCTACGGTGGCATCCTTGATTTTGAGCATGGAATCGGTGGTTTCTGTGCTGGCTGGCTGGGTGATATTGGGGCAGGAACTGTCTTCGAAGGAACTGGCCGGGTGCGTGCTTGTATTTGCGGCGGTGATTTTGGTGCAGTACAATGGGCGGGCCCCAAAAAAGGCGTAATACATGATGCCCCGCTGTTTGCAGCGGGGGTATTGGCCTGGTTAATCGGTTTTCCTGAAAAACCGGCATCCCCTATGGACAGAATGAAATTCCTATGGTATACTTTTTCAAAGCATATATTTCTGATATTCTTTTTATTCTAATGAAGTATCATTCCAATGGTTATAAAAACCATCCAGCGAAATCGTGCTTTTATTTCAAATTACTTTTTAAATATGCAGGAAAGTTTCAATCAAGGGAAAAAAGCCGGTTTGTATGCGTTTCCTGCAAAGGGAGGCTAAATGGGAAAGGAAGATATTTTACTTAAGTCATATCTCGGCGATGTGCGTAGATATGCGGATTTATGGAATGACGCATTATTTTGCGGGGAGCAGTTGGTGAAGCCGGAAGAACTGGAGGAAATCAGCCCAGTGTTGTTAAAAGGAGGGAACATTTTTCTGGAAAAAAGGCGGGATTTGGTGATGAAACAAAACAGGGATGGACAATATTTTGCCATTTTGGTAGTGGAAAACCAAAAAAACATAGACTATAGTATGCCTGTAAGGATTGCATTAGAAGAAGCGCTTGCCTATCATTGCCAGATAAAAGAAATAAGGAAGACAAACGAAAAAGCAGATAAGGAATATCAGGAAGGGAAAAGTCAAAAAGTATATGCAGATGCTGGAGAACGCCTGTATATGTTCAGGAAAGAAGATAAGCTGAAGCCGGTAGCAACAATGATAGTATATTGGGGGGAGGAGGCATGGCAGGGGCCTAAAAGTCTGCATGATCTCATAGATTTTGGCAGAGAGGAGTCTTTTAACAAACAGTTGAGAAAGCTGATACCAGAATATCCGCTTCACTTTTTAGATTTGAATTATTTTCAGCATTTTGAATATTTCAAGACAGAATTACGCCCATTTTTGGAATTATACAAGAAAAGGAATAACAAAGAAGAATTCCGGAAATATGTGCAGGAGAATAAGAAGTATTGGAAGATGGATAAAGAAACCTTATATGTATTCAGCCATTTGACTAATTCTAAAAACTTAAAAGAGTTAATAAAAAGCGAACAGGAAAAGAAAGAGGGGGAAAAAGGGATGTGTAAGGCAATTGATGGATGGATAGAGGATGTAAAGGAAGAAGGAAGAATAGAAGGGAAAATGGAAGGGAAAATAGAAGGAAAAAGGGAATCCGTTCTTACTTTATTGGAAAGTTTTGGTGAAATATCGGATGGTTTACGGAAAAAAATTGCTGAACAAACAAATGCCTTGGTTTTAGTGGGATGGATAAAATTGGCTGCGAAAGCTAAAAGCATTGAAGAATTTTCTTTTCATATGGATAAGCTGGATTTATAAAAAAGTATTGACATTCGCACAGCACAGTGCTAATATGATAAAAATTAAATAAAGTCATAGAAACCGTTGAAATGGAGATAACGGCAGATGTTGCACTCACAGAGAGCCGGGATGGCTGAGAACCGGCAGAACGCAGTTTGTCAAATGGACCATGGAGGGCGCAGTCAAAGGCTTCTGGCCGAGTATTCTGCGACGTAAGGCATACGTTAGTTGCCGGGAATATGTTAGTATTTCGCAAAGGGCAAAGAATCCTTTTCCAGATTATATTTGCTGCGTCCGTTTTATTAGGATTTGCTGGAAAATTTTCTTTGAAACAAGGTGGCACCGCGGATTAAGAAAATAATTCGTCCTTGATAACAATGATGTTATCAAGGACGTTTTTTTGTATTATAGAAAATTACGCCACAGCGTTGTAAGTCGCCAAGAAAGAATGCGAAGCATTCTTTGGAATTGCCCGCTGGGCCAATTCTTTTTTACACTATAGGAAATTACGCCACAGCGTTGTAAGTTGCCAGGAAAGAATGCGAAGCATTCTTTGGAATTGGCCGCTGGGCCAATTCTTTTTTATACTATGGGATTCGGGTGTCAAAAGGAAATATGTCAGTTGGAACTGACGTGTGCCCGGGGCGGCGAGTAGAGAAAAAGGGCTTTTCCCTACTCGATTGCACAGATCCGCATATGGAGGTGCCATAAAGGCAGGAGGAACAGACATGTATTTACCAACATTAGAACGAGCAAAACAATACGGGAAAAATTATCGGGTTGTGCCGGTGAGCCGTACACTCTATTCTGACATTCGCACACCGGTAGAGGTACTTAGGGTATTAAAAGGGGTCAGCAGACATTGCTATATGCTGGAGAGCCTGGAGGATACGGACAAATGGGGGAGGTATACTTTTCTGGGCTATGAGCCTAAGATGGAAGTGACATGTATGGACGGAGTGGTGCGGATTCGTTCCGGGGAAGGGGAGTCCGTGATAGAAGAGGGGAATCCCATGGAGTATATTGGTCATATCATAGAGGAAAATAAAAGCCCGAGGGTAGAAGGACTGCCCACATTTACAGGCGGGCTGGTGGGGTATTTTTCCTATGATACAATCAAATACAGCGAGCCGGGACTAAAGCTGGATGCATCGGATGAGGAGGGCTTCAAGGATGTGGACCTGATGCTGTTTGATAAGGTGATTGCCTTTGATAATCTGAAACAGAAGATAATTTTAATCGTAAATATCAAGACGGACGCCTTGGAAGAAAATTATAGGGAAGCGGTGGAAGAATTGGATGGGATGGCGGAACTGGTGAAGAAAGGAAAGGGGGCTGACATTCCAAGGCTTAAGCTTTTGTCGGATTTTCGTCCGCTCTTTGGGAAAGAGGAATATTGCACTATGGTAGAAAAGGCGAAACATTATATCAGGGAAGGGGATATCTTCCAAGTGGTTTTGTCCAATCGGCTGGAAGCAGATGCGGAAGGCAGCCTTTTTGATACGTATCGTGTATTGAGGGTGTTGAATCCGTCGCCCTATATGTTTTATTTTAGCAGTGATGATATTGAAATTGCAGGGGCATCCCCGGAAACGCTGGTGAAATTGGAAAGAGGGAAAGCGTATACTTTTCCTCTGGCGGGAACCCTGTCCGGCGCGCCGAAGATACGCGCCTGTCAGATTATCAATGAGTTGGAAAATAATAAGAGGGGAATTTATGGGGGAGCCATTGGTTATATAGATTTTACCGGAAATCTGGATACTTGTATTGCCATAAGAATTGCCTTCAAAAAGAATGGAAAAGTCTTTGTCCGTTCGGGGGCGGGGATTGTAGCGGACAGCCAGCCGGAGAAGGAATATCAGGAATGTATTCATAAGGCAGAGGCGGTGATGGATGCTTTGAAAATGGCGGAAGGAGGGATAAGGGAATGATACTTTTAATAGATAACTATGACAGTTTTTCCTATAATCTGTACCAGCTAATCGGCTCGGTGCATCCCCATATCCGGGTGGTGCGCAATGATGAACTTTCGATGGAAGAGATAGAGGAGCTGGATGTGAGCCATATCATACTTTCCCCCGGACCGGGGAGGCCGGAGGATGCGGGCATTTGTATAGAGGCGGTAAAGTATTTTGCCGGAAAAATTCCTATCCTGGGGGTATGCCTTGGGCACCAGGCCATATGCAGCGCTTATGGTGCGGAAATATCCTATGCCAGGGAACTGATGCACGGGAAGCAGTCAGAGGTGGCGGTAGACGGGAAATGCAGGCTGTTTCATGGGCTTCCGGAAAAAATAAAGGCGGCAAGGTATCATTCCTTAGCAGTGCGGGAGGAAACAATACCGGAAGAACTGCTTATCACGGCCAGGACAGAGGACGGGGAAGTGATGGCGGTAAGCCATAGAAAATACCAGGTATATGGAGTGCAGTTCCATCCGGAATCCATACTGACACTCGATGGGGAAACGATAATCTGGAATTTTCTGGGCATGGCATTATTAGAAAAAAGTAAATAACTCAAACTTCCCACACCGATTGGTGTGCTGAACCTTGAAAAATCAATACTTTAGTCTATAAAAAAGGCACAAACCTGCACTTGATGGTATAATTGAATTACGAATAACAATCACACAGCAAGGAGATTTATGCCATGTCAAGTATACCATATAATGCTGAAAACGGAAATGAGATTTCTAGCTC
>Ga0209064_1002996_pt1 | contig 16288 bp, 9 predicted proteins | sample Inofromicrocosms_FD_187498 | JGI IMG/M metagenome (GOLD analysis project Ga0209064, IMG submission 187498) | Mouse cecum microbial communities from Vienna, Austria - Inoculum for glucosamine and mucus D2O microcosms (SPAdes) (version 2) | ecosystem: Host-associated > Mammals > Digestive system >... | reverse complement strand
TACCGGCGGCCACCAGAACGGTGTCGGCTTCCAGCAGCAGCTCCTTGCCGGTGCTGTCCACAATCCGCACGCCGTTCTCCTCCACGGCCAGCACCTTGGCGGAGCAGTAGGCGTGGACCGACTGATCCAGCTTTTCAGTGAGGTGCCGCCAGTGGATGTAGGGGGCCTCCTTGGCCAGGCCATCCTTCATCTCCACGATGGAGACATCGTGGCCCTCCCAGGCCAGGCCCAGGCCCTCCTCGCTGCCGGCCAGGCCACCGCCGATGACCACCACCTTCTTGCCCACCGAGATGTGTTTCTTAAACAGGTCGGTGACATGGTGGACAAAGGGCCGGTCCAGGCCGGGGATGGGGGGAATCACAGGCTCAGCGCCGCAGGCGGCGATAATCACGTCGGGGGCCTCCTGGCGGATCAGCGCCTCGGTAACCTCGGTGTTCAGCCGCAGCTCCAGGTTGGGGGTGCGCTGAACGGCGATTACCATGGACTTGACAAACTCCACAATGTCCTTTTTAAAGGAAATCTGCCGGGAGTAGTCCAGATTGGGGGCCAGATGGTCGTTTTTCTCGCACAGAATGACGGTGTGGCCGCGGCGGGCGGCGGTGATGGCGGCCTTCATGCCGCCGGGGCCTCCGCCCGCCACCAGCACCTTCTTCAGCCGCTCCGGCTTGTCCTCCTTGCGGGTATTCTCATACTCCCGGCCCCAGGTGGGGTTGACGGTACAGCGGAGCACGCCGGAGGAGAAGGGGACGTGAGGGATAAAGCCGGCACTGATGCAGGTCTCGCAGCGCACGCACTTGTGAATCTCCTCGGCCCGGCCCTCCTTGGCCTTCCGGGGCCAGTCGGGGTCGGCGATGAACTGTCGGCCCACCGCCACAAAGTCGGCCTTGCCGCCGGAAATCACATCGTCCATAAACTGGGGGTCGTTCAGGCCGCCCACCACAGTGACCAGGCAGTGGGGCGCGGCCGCCTTGATTTTGGCGGCGTTGTCCACGTTGCACCCTCTGGGGTAGAACACAGTGGGGAACATGCGGGAGGCGGAGCCGGTGTCGTGGAAGGTGGCGGAGGAGACATGGATGATGTCCACCTTGCCGTCCAGCATCTTGCAGAACTCCACCACCTCGTCAATCTCCATGCCGCCCTCGGTCTCCTCCACGCTGCTCAGCCGGAACTCCAGCAGCAGGTTGGGACACTTCTGGCGGATGCGGTCCACAATCATCAGGGGGAAGCGGGCCTTGTTCTCAATGGACCCGCCGTATTTGTCGGTGCGGTGGTTGTTCAGGTCGGACAGGAACTGGCTGATGAGCCAGCCATGGCCGCCGTGGATGTTGACCATGTCGCAGCCGGCGAACTCGGCCATATAGGCAGCCTCGGCGTAGGCGTCAGCGATCATGTCCATCATGGCCTCGTCCATCTCAATCACTTTGTCGCCGTAGAGGTTGGCCTCCATGGCGCTGGGGCCGATGACGTAGCCGCCGGGGGCCAGGGTGGCTCCCTTGGCCCGGCAGCCCGAGTGGGTCAGCTCGATGGAGGCCAGGGCACCCCACTTGTGGACGGTGTCCACCGTCTGGATCAGGGAGGGCAGCAGAACCTCGTCGTCCAGATGGGGCATGGTGGGGTGGGCGTGGTCGGTGAGGCTGTGCACACCCGCCTCGCCCAGCGTGACGATGCCGGCCCCGCCTTTGGCAATCTGGTTGTACATCTCAAAGGCCTCTCTGGTGTAGAAGGGGACGTCGCCGCTGGCGGACATGGGGGCAGACTCCACCCGGTTCTTGATATAGACGCCGCGCACACGGATGGGCGCGAACAGGTTGGGGTAGCTGGGCATGGATAAGTACCTCCTTTTCTCTCCGGCGCGGGGCTCGGAGGACTGCCGCCCCGGGGGCGGCACAGCTTCAATAGCAGGTAAGTTTTAGTATCTGTGTCAGTATCCTTATTCTAACAGGGGGAGGCGGCGATAGACATACGGAATCATGACCTCTTATTTTAAATTTTCAACCTCATCCCCGGCCGCCTGGGCGGCGGCGCTGCGGTAGGCGCCGGGGGACATGCCGCACAGGCGCTTGAAGCAGGTGCAGAAATAGCTGTAGCTGCTCAGCCCCACCTGACTGGCAATCTGGTCCACTGGGATGCGGGTATCGGACAGCAGCTCCTTGCTGCGCTGAATACGGTACTCGGTGAGGTAGGGAATAAAGGTCTGGCCAAATTCCCTGCGGAAGGTGCGGGCGAAGTGCCCCTCGCTGAAGCCCATCATGTCGGCCAGGTCGGCCACCCGGATGCTCTCCATATAGTGGGCGGCGATATACTCCACAACGGGAATTTTGAAGGAGTACCGACTGTCGGCGCTGTGCTTTTCCAGGGCTCGGGATATCTCGCCGTAAAAGTCATAGAGGCAGGCCCGGGTGTCGGACACAAAGCGGCAGTCCAGCAGGCGGGTCATGGCCTGGTCGCCCCGCCGCCGGACCCAGTCCTCCGGCACGCCGCACTGGACGCAGTACTCGCCGATGCGCTGCATCATGCGGACCAGCTCCATCTTGGCCCGCTGGGGGCGTATCTGTCCCTCCAGCATGGCCCGCATTATGGTCTCCAGCACCTCCTCCAGCAGGAGCCGGTCCCGCCGGGCGAAGGCGGCCAGCAGCTTGGGGTAGAAGTCGTTCAGACTAATCTCCATCCGGTCCTCCTCGGCCTCGGGGGCCATATCCTCCAGCAGAATGCTGAACTCCTTGCCGGAGAAATAGCTCTTGCTCAGCGCCAGATTCATCCGGGGGAACATCTGGGAAAACTGGTTGAGCCGGTCGCACCGCTGGCTGACGCAGATGGAGATGGTGTAGGCGCTGCGCTCCCGGATCACCGCCTTGAAGGCGTCCGCGATGTTCAGCAGATAGTCCCGGATGCCCGGCCCCTCCTGCTCCGGACAGCAGAGGAAGCAAATCAGGTCGTCCTGCCCCACCAGGTTGGCCATAAAGCCGGTCAGCCCCATGCTCTCCATGCTCTCCCGCAGAATTTTAATGAGCGCGGTTTTCTGAAAAAATTCCTGGGTAATCCGCATTTTGCTGCTGTAATTGTAATAATCGTCCACCTGAATGAGGAAAAAGCGATTGGGCAGCCGGGTCAGACCCACGGTAGCCAGGGCGTCGGTGAGCTTGTCCGGCCTGATGTTGTCATAAATCAGGCTGTAGGACAGCTCGCAGGCCATCACATGGTGGATGGTGATATAGTTTTTCCAATAGTCCATAACAACGGGCGTCCCTGAAGCTTCTCCCACTTTGACTGCCTCCTCTCTCCGAGAATACATACAGTTTAGCAAAAACCAACGAAAAAGGCAAGGAATATTCTTGCATTGGTGTGGATGCACACAAATTTACCGGCCGTTTCTTTTACACTTTATCGAAGCAGTTCAATACTTCAATATTTGTGTGATTCATTAAACTAACGTCATTTTTTTAAAAATATTTGTCGGAATCAAGTAGTTACTTTTTCCCGCTGCCTTATTATAATGAGAACCAAGTTTTCCGATTCGCGCAGCGAACTGTGTCAGTATGTTTCAACCCAAAGCGTGAAGGAGGTCTGTATGAATTCCTATCCCAACCTGTTCCAGCCCCTGCAGCTGGGCCGCACGGTGCTGAAAAACCGCATCGAAGCGGCGCCGGTATCCGTTTCCAACCTGACCCCTCAAGCCCATTACACCCCCGAGAACATTGCCGTTTTCGAGCGCAGGGCCAGGGGTGGGGCGGCCATTGTCAACATGGGCGAGGCCCGCATCGACCTGAAAACCGGTATCTCCCACTGGCTCTGTCTGGCCTTGGACGACCCGGAGGTCCTCCCCTCCCTGCTTCTGGCCACCGACGCCATCCGGCGGCATAACGCCATTCCGGCGGTGGAACTGCTCCACCCCGGCGGACGGGCCAACCCCGCCTACTTCGACGGCCCCGTCTGGGCCCCCAGCGCCGCCCCGGGCCACCTGGGCAAGCCCTACACCGCTCTGGATGAGGACACCATCCTCTACATTGTGGAGCGCTTCGCCAGTGCGGCGGAGATGGCATATCTGGGCGGTGTGGAGATGGTCATGGTCCACGGCGGACATGGCTGGCTCCTCCACGAGTTCCTCTCCCCCCTGAACAACCGCCGCACCGACAAGTATGGCGGCTGTCTGGAGAACCGGGCCCGGATATCCCTCATGGTGGTGGATGCCATCCGCAGGCGGTGCCCCGACCTGCTCATTGAATTCCGCCTCAGCGGCAGCGAGCTGGTAGAGGGCGGACTGACCATCGAGGATCAGGTGGCCTTTGCCAGGCTGCTGGACGGCAGGGTGGACCTGCTCCATGTCACCGCCGGCACCTTCCACTACCCCGAGACCAATCAGCACATGGTACCCAATCTGTTCCACCCCTTCGGCGTTAACGTAGACTTCGCTGCCGCCATCAAGGGGGCGGTAAAGACCCCGGTGGCCGTGGTGGGCGGTCTGGACGATTTCCACATGGCCGAGCAGGTGCTGGCCGAGGGCAAGGCGGACGTTATTGCCGTGGCCCGGTCCATCATCGCCGATCCCCAGATGCCCAACAAACTGAGCTGCGGGCAGGGGGACGACGTGACCCCCTGCATCCGCTGCAACCACTGCATCAGCGAGTCCTTTGTCCCCTATGTGAAATACTCCTCCCGGCTGGTCCGCTGCTCGGTGGACCCCCTGGCCGGACGGGAATACATCGAGCGGGATATCCGCCCCGCCGTCCAGCCCAAAAAGGTGCTGGTCATCGGCGGAGGCCCCGCCGGCATGGAGGCGGCCATCACCCTGGCCGACCGGGGCCACGAGGTTACCCTGGCTGAGAAGGACAGCGAGCTGGGCGGCGCCATCCGCTTTGCCCGGCATGTGGCCTTTAAAACCAGGCTGGACCAGTTCATGCAGGTGCTTATCCGCCGGGTGGAGCGCAGAAAAATCACCGTTCTTCGGAACACCGCCATAACTCCCGAGCTGGCCCGGCAGATGAAGCCGGACGCCATTGTGTGCGCCATCGGCGCCGACCCCATCGTCCCGCCCATACCCGGCGTGGAGCGGTGTATCCCCGCGCTGGAGATGCACCGGCGGATGGAAGAGATCGGCCAGGAGGTGGTCGTTCTGGGCGGCGGCCTGGTGGGCTGTGAGGAGGGTATCCTCCTGGCCGGAATGGGCAAAAAGGTGACCGTTCTGGAGATGAAGCCCGAGCTGTGCCGAGACGCCCCCTACCTCCACCACGAGGCGGTCCTGCTGGAGCTGGAGCGGCTTGGGGCCGTCACCTGTACCGATACCCGCTGCACACAGGTTACAGCCCAGGGCGTTCTGGCGGAGCGGGAGGGCCGGACGGTGGAATACAAGGCGGACACCGTCATCCTGGCCGCCGGTCTCACCCCCCGCATGGAGGAGGCCGAGGCCCTCCGCAGCTGCGCCCCCCAGTTCTGGAAAATCGGCGACTGCAAGCAGGCCCGCAACATCCGGCTGGCCATTCACGAGGGCTTTGACGCCGGCTCCTATCTTGTGTGACAGGGCGAAGGAGAGGAACACCCTGTGACAATAACCCCCGGCACGTACACATCCAACATATCAACCGTTCGCGTTTTGTGTTGTAACGCGGCAGAAAGGATTGAATGCAATGCTTCCTACTATCGTCATTGTACTCGTCATCTATTTCGCGGCCATGGAGGTCATCGGCTTTATGGGCCGGAACAAGGCCAGTAACTTTGAGGGCTATCTGAGCATGGGTCGTTCCGCTGGCGTCCTGCTGCTGATGGGCGGCGCCATCGGCGGCAACATCGGCAACGGCTTCGTGGTGGGCGGCGCGGCCGAGGGCGCTTCCGTCGGTATGGCGGGCTCCGCCTACGGCATCGCCTGCGCCCTGTCCGCCGTTATGGTGGCCATCTTCCTGAACAACTTCATCTACAACGGCGGCTACATGTCCATGGCCGACTACACCCGCAAGCGCTACCACAACGAGATCCCCGGCACCATCTACGACCTTTCCACCGCCATCTCCTCCATCGGCCTGATTGCCGGCCAGATCATGGCGGGCAAGGCTCTGTTCGAGGCCCTGGGCCTGCCCGGCAATGTGGGCGCTGTTGCCATTGCCGTGGTGGTGCTGCTCTACTCCCAGCTGTCCGGCCTGTGGGGCGCCTTCGCCACCTCCGTCATCCAGACCGCTGTGATTGCCATTGGTCTGGTGTCCACCACCATCATCCTGCTGACCAAGGGGGCCATCGGCGAAATGCAGTCCGCCATTCAGGCCGGCACCATTGCCAAGTCCTCCCTGGACTTCAGCGGTCTGTCCGCCGCCGGCTTTGCGGGCATGATGCTGCCCCTGCTGCTGGGCATGGTCACCGACCAGCCCACCTATCAGCGCATCAACTCCGCCAAGAGCGCCAAGATCTCCCGCGTCGCCTGCTACCTGTCCTGCCTGGTGATGATCCCCCTGGCCCTGATGCCCGCCTTTATCGGCTCCTACGGCGCATTTAAATACAACGCCGCCGGCAACAGCGCCTTCTTCGACGTGATTCTCAACGAGCTGCCCGCCGTGGTGTGCGCCCTGATTATCGCCGCCGTGCTGGCCGCCGTCATGTCCACCATCGACTGCGGACTGATCACCATGTCCACCGTTCTCACCCGCGACATCTGGCAGGGCGCGCTGAAGAAGACCCCCAGTGAGGAGCAGCTGAAGGTGATCACCCTGGTGGTCAACATCGGCTTCATGGCCACCTCCACCATTCTGGCCCTCACCTCCAGCAGCATCCTGGGCCTGCTCAACTCCGTCTACGCCTTCCTGGCCGCCTCCTGCTTTGTGCCCTTCGTGGGCGGCGTGCTGTGGAAGCGGGGCAACGCCGTGGGCGCCACCGCCGCCTCTCTGGTGGGCGTGGTCGTCGTGGTCCTGGGCATGGTGGGTATCTCCCTGCCCGGCAGCGGCTTTATCCCCGGCGCCATCCTGCCCATCATCCCCTCCGCCATTGCCTACATTATTGTCAGCCTCTGCACCAAGCCCGCCGCCCCCAAGGCAGCCTGATCTCACGACACCCGCAGGGCGCCGGAGCCATACTCCGGCGCCCCTTTTTCCGTGGATTTTACAGAAAGGGGGCGTTCTCTGTGACAACCTCCATTGTACTGCTTATTTTGCTGCTCTACGGGGCCGGTATGTACCTCATTGGCCGGCGGGCAAAGCGGCGGGCCTCCAGCTTTCAGGACACCATCGCCGCCCCCGGCCAGACCACCCTGCTCCTGCTGGCGGGCAGCGCCATCGGCGGCCAGATCGGCAGCGGCTTTGTCATCGGCGGCGCGGAGTACGGCGCACGCTTCGGCCTTGCCGGGGCCTGGTACGGCATCGGCTGCGGCCTCTCCTACTTCATCACCGCCGCCCTGGCCCGCTTCATCCACCGGCACCAGTTTGTCTCCCTGTCCGACTACTTCGCCCAGCGGTATCAGGGCACGGCCACCCGCCTGATCTACAGCGTGGCCGGCATATTCAGCTGCGTGGCCCTCCTGGCCGGCCAGCTGCTGGCGGGGCGGACCATCTTCCTCACCCTGGGCCTGCCCGCTCAGTGGGGGGTGGTGCTCACGGCGGTAATCGCCCTGGTCTATGCCAACGCCGCCGGCCTGTGGGGCTCTATGGCGGTGTCCTCCATTCAGAGCGCCACCATTTTTGCGGGGATGTCCGCCGCCCTCTTTGTGATGCTGTCCACCCTGGGGCCCCAGACCCTGACCGCCAATCTGCCTGCGGCCAGCCTGAACCTCTTTTCCGGCGACGGGGAGTTTATCTTCTCCATGGCGGGGCCCATCGTCCTGGCCAGCGCAGTGAACCAGATTGCCTTTCAGAGCGTGGCCTCGGCCAAATCGGTGAACGCGGCCAGAGGCGGCTACCTCCTGGCCGGTCTGCTTCTGATCCCCATTGCCATGATTCCGCCCTTGCTGGGAATGTTTGGCCGCGTCCTGTTCCCGGATCTCCCCGCCGAGGAGGTGTTTACCGCCCTCCTCCTCACCAGACTGCCCACCGTGGTGGCCGCCGTAATCCTGGCCGCCGTGGTCTGCGCCGTGGTGGCCTCCTGCAACAGCGCCTATATTGCCGTCGCCACCAACGCCGTCCACGATATCTACCAGGGAATGCTCAACCCCCAGGCGGACAGCAGGACCTGCAAGCGGCTGATGATCCTGGTGGACGTGGCGGTGTGCGGGGTGGGAATCCTGCTGGCCCTGCGGATGAATGATATCATCAAGGTGCTCAGCATGGGCTACAGCCTGATTTCCGCCGGCTGTCTGGTCCCCTTTTTGGGGGGCGTGCTGTGGAAGGGAGGCACCAGCCGGGGGGCTCTCACAGGATCCTTCGTCGGCATGGGGGCCTGTCTGGCCGACGCCCTGGGCCTGTTCCCCCTGCCCTACGCCGGCCTCAGCTGCATCCTGCTGTCCGCTACCGCCTATGTGGTTGGCAGTGTCCTGTGGAAAAATACAAACTGATTTTGTACTCTGGTATCTGATATATCCCGTCTACCAAATGTCTACCAAATAAGCCGTCAACCCCCTGCACCGCAGGGGGTTGACGGTTTTCCATATTTTAGGACGTCTACCGGATGTCTACCAGTTTCACTTTTTTACATGAAAAAGGGCGTCTTTGACGGATTTTCTTCTCGGTTTCGCAACTTTTTACCCCCACGCAAGGGGCGTGACACGGCGGTGGCAGGGGCGAAATGTTGAAAAACCTCGAAATTTTTGGATAAAATGGCGAAAATTGTTTCAAAAAGGTTAAATCTTCCGGGTCTACCAAACGAGACAGATTTCTACATTTTGTCCAAAAAACGGCCCCTCTCAGGCCGAAAAATTTTGTAAGGAGGAAATCCGAATGAGAAACCTGAAGCGGGCTCTCAGCCTCACTCTGGCCTCTGTCATGCTCCTGGGCATGATGGTGATCGGCACCAGTGCGGCTGCGGGCTACTCCGACGTTGACGAGGACGACAACGTCGAAGCTATCGAGGTTTTGCAGGCAATCGAAGTCATGGTCGGCGACGACCGCGGCTTTGGTCCTGACCGCCCCGTCAACCGTGCGGAGATGGCGGTGGTCATGGGCCTGCTGCTGAACCTGGATTACAACTACTATGTGAGCACCTGCCCCTTTGCCGACGTGAGCGGCAACTTTGACTGGGCCAAGGGCTGGGTCGGCGCCTGTGCCGCCAACGGCATTGTGTCCGGCCGCGGTGATGGCATCTACGATCCTGCCGCCACCGTCACCGCCGTTGAGGCCGCCTCTATGATGATGCGCGCCCTGGGCTACTTCCGTTACCAGAACGACTACGCCGACGGCTTTATGGTCTCCACCGTCCGTCAGGGCACCAAGATCGGCATCTTTGAGGGTGTGGGCTCCGACGGCAGCACCCCCATGACCCGGAACCAGGTCGCTCAGATGGCTCTGAACGCCCTGAAGACCGGCATGGTGGAGCCCGACGGCCAGACCATCAACCTGACCACCCCCGACGGTCAGATCTACACCGGCAAGGTCAACTACGTAAACGTCACCAGCAGAAAGGACTTCGCTTACGCCATCAGCGACGTTGAGGCCACCTCCATCGGCTCTCAGAACAGCGGCGCTATCGTGGAGCTGGGCGAGCAGCTGTTCAACGGCAATCTGGAGCTGAATGACGACGCCCGCGACGACTTCGGCCGTCCCGCCCGGGAGTGGAAGTTCAAGGGCAACGAGATCGGCACTTATGTTAAGAAAGAGCTGATCCGCAAGGAGTGGACCACCGAGGTCACCGGCAAGGATCTGTATGACGAGATCACCAAGTCCGTTCTGGACGACAAGAACTACGATAAGAACGTCTACATCGACGGCCAGGACAAAGCTGAGGTCAACGAGCAGCTGTTTGAGCTGACCGCCAGCGCCCTGCGCAACAACAAGGACGGCGTGGGCGCCACCGGCAACGGCGTGCTGACCCAGCTGTTTATTGATCCCAAGTCCGGCAACGAACGGGATCAGAAGGACGTTACCGTGGCCATCATCAACACCTACCTGGCCAAGGCCAAGGCTGACTACAGCGAGAAGAAGGATGAGGTCGACTTCAACGTCTACGGCATTAAAGAGACCACTGACAAGAAAGAGTTCATGAAGCTTGTGGACGCGCGCAAAAACACCGACGACGACAAGGAGACCCTCACCGTTACCGGCGACGACTTTGCCATTGAGGACATCAAGAAGGACGACACCTTCCTGGTGACCGTGGCTGACGGCGCGATTCAGACCATCGAGGAGCCCGAAGTCATTGCCAAGGCTACCATGACCGCTTTCAAGAAGGACAGCAACGTGGTGGTCGAGGGCACCAAGTACGACTACTCCGACACCGCCGAGTGGAACTACAAGGTTCTGGACCGCTACACCGGCAGCGGCCGCGAGAATCTGAAGGACAAGAAGTACGACGTCTACCTGGACAAGTACGGCTACGCCATCGGCATCGACCTGGTGGATGAGGTTGACAATTACATCTTCATCACCGGCGTGGACGACGCCCTGAGCAACCGCTATGCCAAGAACATTGAGGCCAGCGGCATCTTCCTGGACGGCACCATGAAGGAGATCACCTATAACTCCACCGACAGCGATGATATCCTTGACAATGTTACCAACTACGGCCTGGTAAACACCTGGTGCACCTACACCGTGAACAAGGACGGCATCTATACCCTGAAGCAGATCGCCAATAAGATCGACGCTGACAACGGGGACGACGTGGCCCAGAGCCATGATACTGATCTTGCCGGCAAGACCATCGATAAGAAGAACATCGACATGGTGGGCGGTACCGGCGACGACAACTACAGGAAGGTTTACGGCAACGACAACACCGTGTACCTGAACGCCAGCGTCAAGACCATCAAGGTGGATACGCCTGAAGACGAGTGGCACGGCATCATCGACGACGTGGACAGTGTGACCACCGGTATCGACAATGTGAGCCTGGATGTGTTCACCGAGGAAAATGCCAAGACCACCGCCAACACCAATGGCAAGATCACTGATGACGACAATAAGTGTGATGTTGTCGCCTACGGCGCTTACGCTCTGTATGACGACGACGGCTATATCATCGCCGCTGTTACCGTGGCTGATGACGGCTCCACCTCCGACAACTGGGTCTATGTGACCAGCGGCGGCGTGACCCGGGAGTCCTACGACGGCGAGGCCGACCAGTGGACCTGGTCCCGCGAGGTCGCTCTGGACGGCGTTGAGACCGAGATCACCTACAAGGGCGACGCTCTGAAGTACCTGGATACCATGAAGAAGTACAACTGGTACGAGGTCAAGTACAAGGGCGACGGCAACGTGAAGTCCGTCACTCTGGCTGTGGACGCTCTGGCGCACTATAATTTCCACGGCATTAGCGGTATCGGTGATGCCAAGTACGAGGGCAACATCAATACCCTGGAGGATACTGTCCAGGAGGGCAAGGACACCATTCTGTATGAGGCGTCCAACTATCAGGGTACAGATGCCCTTACCAGACACAACCCCACTTCTTCTACACCTGCCGATAAGCACACCGGTTACGGTGCGTTCGAGAATCAGAGCGGCCAGCCCTACCTGAAGGCCGGCAAGACCTTCTACGTGAACACCACTGCCACCACCGGCTTCCGCATCAAGGACAGCACCAAGGTAGTCTTCATCCAGACCAACAAGCAGAAGGAGACCATCGAGTACTACGAGGGTCCCGACAAGCTGGAGGATGTGGTTGAGGACCTGAACAAGGGCGCCGATGGCTTCTATGACTACGAGATCAGCGCCATCCTGGATGGCAATGTGGCTCGCGTGGTTGTGGTCCGTGACCTGAACAAGGATAACGGAAGCAGCGACACCAAACCCGTTAACAAGAACCTGAAGGTTACCATTGACACCACCAACAGCGGCTGGAAGGGCGACGAGTGGGTAGTTACCGATGTGAAGTACAACGGTACTGTTGCCCCCACTCACGACGAGATTCTGGACGCTGTGAAGGCTCAGATGGCCAGTAAGGGCCTGGAGTTTGTGGACGCTACTGTGTCCGCCGGTGTGATTACCATGGAGTTCAAGGGTGCCAACGGCAGCCGCTTCGTGAAGTACACGCCCACCTCTGTCCCCTCTATCAGTACTGTTACCAATAGCGAGGACCTGGAGAAAGCTCTGGAGAGCGGCGCCGACAAGGTTGTGCTGAATGGCGACGCCACCCTGAGCGACGGTATCCCCGCCGACACCGCAGTGGAAGTGACCGAGGGCAAGACCCTGACTCTGACCGGCAATAAGACTGTCAGCAGTCCTGTCACTGGTAAGGGTACAACCGAGATCACTGGTACGATCAATGCTGGAAGCAATATCATGACCAGCGAGGTAGTTGTCGGTCCGGAGGCTTCCGTCACTGGCACCATTGGCGATGCCGACTCTGGCAATCCGTCTAACCTTACCTTCTCTAAGGATGTTGACGAAATCACCTCTGCCTGGAATGTCAGCGGCAGCATCACCATTGACCATGACATTACTGTGGCCAATGGCGGCACCCTGAACGCTCCTGAGCTCGTGGTTGAGAAGGGGAAAGAGCTTACATTTGCCAAGAACTCTACTCTTACCACCGTACACGTAACTATGAAGGCTGGTTCTATCCTGACGGCCGCTGTGGGCGACGGAGTGAGCTATACCTTTACGAAGCAGGTTGAGCTCTGGTTTGTTGGGGTGGATGAAGACGGAAATACTCTGGAGAATCCGTATGTCCAGATCAGCTGGGCCGGCGGAGATACCGCTTGCCAGCAGTCCGACGAAACTCGTAAGACTATCCGCAACATTATCAACGCAATGATTGCAGTGGATGAGTCTGGCGACTAATTCCCGACAGTATGGACTTACCCCCCGCGCCGCAAGGCGCGGGGGTCCCTTTTCATTCAGTCCATTGCGAAAAAGGCCACTACATTGTAGGTCTTACCCTCATCGTTCATCTGGGCCAGCGGGTTTCTGGTATTATACCAGGAGACAGAGTTTCCCTGCCATGTGGCGATACAGACATAGTCGTTAGAGTCCAGATGGAAAATGGACTGACAGCCCTGAATCATCGCGATCAAGACGCCGTATTCAACCCCGCCGATGATGACCAACAGCGGCTTGCGGGGAAAGGACAGCGTATTAGAGTGCTCCTGGCCGTGCTTTCCGTTTCCCACATAGCTGGTGGTGTAGATTTGACAGTTGCCCAGCCTGGACAGGGCGGCGCTGTGGGCGGAGAGAGTGGTGTTGATGGTGCTGTCGGCCGCAGCGCGGGCCTTCGCTTCCGCAGTCAGCGCCGTGTCGATTTTGACGTTGTCCGCGTTGAAGTCCTCCATCAGGATGCGGTCGTCCCGCTCCCATTGGGAGAGGCTGTAATGTGGTGTTTTGTTGGTTGGCATGAGTTTGTTCCTCCTTTAAATGTTCGTAATGTAGGGCAAGGGCTCTGCCCTTGCCTTTTCTGCCACGGTCAAGGACGCGCCAAAGCCTTCCCCCTTCCAGGGGGAAGGTGGCACGGCCGAAGGCCGTGACGGATGAGGGTGCGCGGCAGGTTTCCGCCCCTTGTCGTAAAGGACAGCAGCCCTAACCGCCCCCTCATCCGCCCCAGTGTGCGCACTGGGGCACCTTCCCCCCGGAGGGTGGAAGGCTTTTTTCCCCTCCACCCATACCGTGCACTCCCCCCAAAGTGGTACGTTTCCATACACTTTATGGAAATGGCGGCGCAACGCGCCCTTTTTTCTTGACACTCACGCTTTAAAGGGATACTATAGTAGGGAAACAGAAAAAATCAGGAGGTCAACCCTTATGCGCTCTGATGTAGTAAAAAAAGGCATCCCCGCCGCGCCCAACCGCTCCCTGCTCTACGCCCTGGGCTACACCCGGGAGGAGCTGGAGCGGCCGCTGATCGGCGTGGTCTGCTCCTATAACGAGATCGTCCCCGGCCACATGAACCTGGACAAAATCGCGGAAGCCGTCAAGGCCGGCATCCGGGCCGCCGGAGGCACCCCGGTGGAGTTCCCCGCCATCGCCGTCTGCGACGGCATCGCCATGGGCCACGTGGGCATGAAGTATTCCCTGGTCACCCGGGACCTGATCGCCGACTCCACCGAGGCCATGGCCATGGCCCACCAGTTCGACGGCCTGGTGATGATCCCCAACTGCGACAAGAACGTGCCCGGCCTGCTTATGGCCGCCGCCCGGGTGAACGTGCCCACCATCTTCGTCTCCGGCGGCCCCATGCTGGCCGGACGGCTCAACGACGGCCGCCGCACCTGCCTGAGCCACATGTTCGAGGCGGTGGGCTCCTACTACGCCGGCAAGCTGGACGAGGAGGGCGTGGAGGAGTATGAGAACAACGCCTGTCCCACCTGCGGCTCCTGCTCCGGCATGTACACCGCCAACTCCATGAACTGCCTCACCGAGGCCATCGGTATGGCCCTCCGGGGCAACGGCACCATCCCCGCCGTGTGGTCCGCCCGCCTGCGGCTGGCCAAGCACGCCGGCATGAAGATTATGGAGCTGGTGGAGAAGAACATCCGCCCCCGGGACATCATGACCGAGGCCGCCTTCCACAACGCCGAGACCATCGACATGGCCCTGGGCTGCTCCACCAACACCATGCTCCATCTGCCCGCCATTGCCCACGAGTGCGGCGTAACCCTCAGCTTCGACATGGCTAACGAAATCAGCGACAGCACCCCCAACCTGTGCCACCTGGCCCCCGCCGGCGACACCTACATGGAGGACCTGGAGCGGGCGGGCGGCGTCTACGCCGTGATGGCCGAGCTGGCAAAGAAAAACCTGATCGACACCTCCCTGCTCACCTGCACCGGCAAAACCGTGGCCGAGAATCTGGAGGGTGTGGTCAACCGGGACCCCGAGATCATCCGGCCCCTGGAAAATCCCTATTCCCAGACCGGCGGCATTGCCGTCCTCAAGGGCAACCTGGCCCCCGACGGCTGTGTGGTAAAGCAGTCCGCTGTGGCCCCCGAGATGATGGTCCACACCGGCCCCGCCCGGGTCTTCAACAGCGAGGAGGAGGCCATTGAGGCCATCTACGCCGGCAAGATTGTGGCCGGCGACGTGGTGGTCATCCGCTATGAGGGCCCCAAGGGCGGCCCCGGCATGCGGGAGATGCTCAACCCCACCTCCGCCATCGCCGGCATGGGGCTGGACAAGGACGTGGCCCTCATTACCGACGGCCGCTTCTCCGGGGCTACCCGGGGCGCGTCCATCGGCCATGTCTCCCCCGAGGCGGCCTCTGGCGGCAACATCGGCCTGGTGGAGGAGGGCGACATGATCGCCATTAACATCCCTGCCCACACCATCGCCCTGGCCGTCACCGACCAGGAACTGGCTGTCCGCAGAGCCAAGTGGACCTGCCCCGAGCCCAAGATCAAAACGGGCTACCTGGCCCGGTACGCCAAAATGGTGTCCTCCGCCGACAAGGGCGCGATTTTGAGCTGAGACGCTTCCCAAGGCCCCCCTTTCACAAGGGGGGCTTTTTTTCTGCAAATATGTAAAGCCCCCTTGACATCGGATGTAAAGCGTGCTATACTCCAGACAGTAAAGCACGCTTTACACTTTTGACAAGGAGGTGGTCCGGTGACCAATCGAATCGCGGAGCTGCGCAAGGCCCGAAAAATCTCCCAGGCGGAGCTGGCCGACGGGGTGGACGTCACCCGGCAGACCATCATATCCCTGGAGAGCGGCCGGTACAACGCCTCATTGCTGCTGGCCCACAAGATTGCGAAGTATTTCGGCATGACCATTGAGGAAGTATTTCTGTTTGAGGAGGAGATTCCATGAAAGACTGTTTGAAAAAAGCGGCCCCCTATGTGATGTTTGCGGCGGCCTGGGTTCTGATTCTGGCCACGTTCCTGCTGGGGGAGCGGATCAAGGAGCAGCTCAGCCTTTTGCTGTTTACTCTGGGCGGGGTCCTTTTGGGCTTCGGGGCGGTTGGAATCGCGCTAAGCCGCATCCGGATGTCCCCGGAGCAGCAAAAGGAGTATGAGCGGAGCGAACACGATGAACGGAACGTGGCCATCCGGGAGAAGGCGGCCATGTCCTCCTGGTACTGGACGCTGTACATGCTGTGGGCGGTGTTTATGGTCATCCAGATTTTCGTAGGCGGGTTGTGGGGCGTGGCCGTGTCCGTCGTGATCGTGCTCCACTGTACCTTCTATATGATCAACATTCACCGCTGGAACAAGAAGATGTAAGGAGGACTCCGAATATGCTGGTAAAACAACTTTTGACAGGCGGCGGGGACTATAAAAAATCCTTAAAACAGCGCC
>Ga0209064_1002993_pt1 | contig 16296 bp, 25 predicted proteins | sample Inofromicrocosms_FD_187498 | JGI IMG/M metagenome (GOLD analysis project Ga0209064, IMG submission 187498) | Mouse cecum microbial communities from Vienna, Austria - Inoculum for glucosamine and mucus D2O microcosms (SPAdes) (version 2) | ecosystem: Host-associated > Mammals > Digestive system >... | reverse complement strand
ACCTTGTGAAAAAGGTAAAGGAGCAGTTTTATACTATTTCGCAGCTTACGAAATTATAAAGTGAAAGGATAAAAGTAATGTCTAATATTTATGATATGAATGGAAAAAAGAAAGTAATAATTACAGAAGATCCACCAGTTAATATCACATATAAGGAAATTATGAAAATAGTTGTAGAAAATGCAACAGAAGAGGCACTAATAGAAAAAGACAAAGAAATAGCATACTTAAAGGGAAAAGTAGACACTATGCAAGATGTTATAAAAGAGTTAAATGCACCTATTGAAATTACACAAGAGAAATAGGAGGGAAGAATGTTAAAATCATTTGAAATAGGAGAGTATATCAGAACTGAAGCAGGGAAAATAGATCAAGTAATAAGTGATGAATATTATATGCCAACTTATGTTGAATGTAAAAAAGGATTAGTTAGAAAATGTAATATAGTAGATAATAGTAACAACATTAAAGATTTGATTAAGGAAAAAGATATACTTAGATATAAATTAAAAGGACTAAATAGTGAATACATAACAATTGTAAAAAAATATCATGACACAAGAAGTAATAAAGATTGGTTAATAATAAATGGTTATAGATTAGACCAAATAGAAATATTAGGAATAATAGCGTGTGAAAAATACGAAAAGGAAGAATATAAAATTTAGGAGGGATAGAGATGCCAACAGAAAATGAAGGAATAGAAAAAGGCAAACTATTTATTCAAGCTGAAGATGGAGAAATGAAAGAAATAGGAAAAGTAGAATCGGTAGAATTTGCTGAAGAAAATTATTTACAATCAAAACTTGGTGATTTTGATCAACAAGCATTTGAAACGACATATTCTGGTGAAATAATAGTTACATTAACAAAAAATGAAAAAAGAAGTCTTATGAAGAAAATAGGATTAGAAACACTTACCAGAAAAAGATTTAAAAAGTTATTAATGGGGTGTGGAATGCAAAGAAATGATGCTGAAGTAGTGGCACAAGCATTTAATGAAAATGGAATAAGATATACACCTCTTGGAATACAAAAGATTATTGAAACTATTAACGAAGAAGCGGAAAAGGAGGAAAAGGAGAATGAAAAAATATAAAGGATATGAATTACTAAAAATGCTATGTGAAGGAGAAATAAAAGTAAATCAAAAAGTTAGTAGTGTAAGCTTAGATTATAAAAATTGTACATTAGATTTTGTAATAAAAGATAGAGCAGAAAACATAATGGATTTAAGTTTTGAATTAATAGAAGATAATAAAGAGATTGAAGAAATGCCAAACAAACTTATTAATACAGAAGATCCAATAGAACATATTGTGGAACAACATAACAAGATAAATGAATTGGTAAGAGCGGTAAATAAATTGATAAGAGAAAAAGAAGAAAGAGAGGAAAGAATGAATGAAGCTATATAGTAATGAAATTGTATTTAGAGGACACCCTGACAAAGTATGTGATCAAATTAGTGATGCAATACTAGATGAATGTTTAAGACAAGATCCAAATAGTAGATGTGGAATAGAAACTGTTGGAGGGAAAAAGAAAATATTTATAACAGGAGAAATAACAACTGCAGCAACTATTGATGTACAAGCAATAACAAAAAGAGTACTAGAAGAGGTTGGATATTCTACTGATTATGAAATTATAGATAATATAGGTAAACAAAGTCCAGACATAGCACTTGGAACAAACGATGAGATAAATGGAGCAGGAGATAATGGTATGATGTTTGGATATGCTTGCAATGATACAGAACAAATGCTACCAACGGCAATGGTAATATTACAACAGTTATCTAAAATGTATGATGAATTAAGAAAACTAGATAAAAGGTTCTTACCTGATGGAAAAGCACAGATTACAGGAATGTATAGTAAAAATATGAAATTAGAATATATAAAAACATTCACAATTTGCTATCAAAACACAGAAAAAGAAAGAAAACTCACAGATGAAATAATAAAAAATATGTGTTGTGAAATAGCAAAACAATACAAAATTAAAATAGGAGAATTTCTAATAAATCCAACTGGTAAGTTTGAAATAGGAGGATTTGAAGGAGATGCAGGACTAACAGGAAGAAAAATAGTAGTAGATCAATATCAGTCATTTGCTAATGTTGGTGGTGGTGCTTTTTCTGGAAAGGATCCAACAAAAGTAGATAGAAGCGGAGCATATAAGGCTAGAGAAATAGCAAAGGTATGTTTAAGAGAATTCAAGCTACAATGGTGTGAGGTGCAATTATCTTATGCAATAGGATTAGAAAAACCACTTGCTATATACATAGACAGTGATAAAGGAGATATAAAACCATCACCAGAGCTTTACGAAGAATGCAAATTAAAAAACATAATAAAGGATCTAGATTTGAAAAATAAATGTTATGAAGAAACTGCTAGATTTGGACATTTTCAATAAATATAAGAAGGGGTACAAGAGTTGGAAAATAAAAAACGATGTGGGAATTGTGGTAAATATCCATTTTGTAAAACAACTGAAGGAGCTAGTTATTATTGCGAAAAATGGTTAAAAAGGAATTGTAAATATGATGACTTAGAAGAAATAAAAAAACAATAGAAAAAACAATATACAATAAAAAACGATAGAAATAGAAAATTGTAAGGAAAAACACTCAAAAAAATATTTCATAATAAAAAAATCGAAAACGAACTCGATAGAAAATAAAAGTGAAAGGAAGGTGCAAAAGATGAATGTTCAGGAGGTGTTAGAAAACTATAATACATATAAAGCTAGAATAAGTATAATGGAAGCGGAAATCCAAGAACTAGAAAATGAAATCATTGATATAAAAAGTTCTAGTTTAGATGGTATGCCAAAAGCAAAAGGCTATGTCCAGTCAAATATTGAAAATCAAGTAATAGAAAGAGAAGATAAAATATCAGAGAAGAAAAGAAATATTAAAAATTTGCAATTAAAGATAAAAGTAGTAGAGGATCTAGTAAAGACACTAAAAAAATACAATCAAGATATTATAGAATTAAGATTTTATTCTATGAATAGTATAGAAGAAATAGCTGTCAAGATGAATAAAACTTATGGTGGAATAACAAAAACAATAAAGAATTCTATATCAAAAATGCAGCGAGAATATAACAAAAATAAAAAAGTATAGAAAAAGTATAGAAAATTTATATATTTTTTCTGTATTTTTTCAAAAAACACTATGTTATAATTATAATTGCAAAAATACTAAATATTTTCATTTTTGTTTCTCATATATTTTCAATTTGCTACCTATTCCCCTTTAGGTAGCTTTTTTATATGCGGTGATGGTGCAACGGCAGCACATTAGGGTCATAGCCTAAAGACGAGGTTCGAATCCTCTGACCGCAACCAAAATAAAAGGAATATGCTTATGAAATATGATGTATGTATGAAAAGAGAATGTAAAAATTGCATATATGAATCAAAATGTTTTGAAAAAAAGGAGTCGATTATGAATATTCAAAAAATCAATATACTAAAGCTAAAACCATCAGAATATAACCCAAGAAAAGATTTACAACCTGAAGATGAAGAATATAAAAAGATAAAAGCTAGTATTAATGAATTTGGATATGTTGCTCCAATAATTATTAATTCTGATATGACAGTAATAGGAGGACATCAAAGATTAAAGGTTCTAAAAGAACTAGGATATGAAGAAATTCAATGTATTGTAGTTGATTTAGATAAAAATAAAGAAAAAGCATTGAATTTAGCATTAAATAAAATTAGTGGTGAGTGGGATAACGATAAATTAGAATCAATACTTGCTGAATTAAAAAACACAGATATTGATATGAATGTCACAGGATTTAGTAATGATGAAATAGATGACATTTTGAAAGATGTAATAGGATCCAAAGAAGATGAATTCGATATAGAAGAGGCTCTTAACGAAATAGAAGATCCAATTACAAAAACAGGTGATATTTGGATATTAGGAAAACATAGGCTTATGTGTGGAGATAGTACGCAAAAAGAAGATGTTATGCGTCTTATGAATAATCAAGAAGCGGATATGCTTCTTACCGATCCACCATATAATGTTGACTATGAGGGAACAGCAGGAAAAATAGAGAATGATAATATGAATGAAACAGAATTTTACAATTTTCTACTAGATTCGTTTAAGAATATGTTTGAAGTTGCAAAATGTGGTTCTCCTATTTATGTTTTTCATGCAGATACAGAAGGATTAAATTTTAGAAATGCTTTCAAGTCAGTTGGATTTAAGTTGGCAGAATGTTTAATATGGGTAAAAAACACTTTTGTAATGGGAAGGCAAGATTACCAATGGAGACATGAGCCAATTCTTTATGGATGGAAAGAGGGAAAGGCTCACTATTTTATAGATAACAGATCACAAAGTACAGTATTAGAATTTGATAAGCCTACAAAGAATGCAGAACATCCAACGATGAAGCCTATTGATTTATTAGTATATTTAATAAAAAACTCTAGTAAAGAAAATGACTTAATAGTAGATTTATTTGCAGGAAGCGGATCAAGTATGGTTGCAGCAGAACAAACAAAAAGAGTTTGCTATACAATGGAATTAGATCCAAAATATTGTGATGTTGTAGTTAAACGATGGGAAACTTTAACAGGACAAAAGGCGAAGTTAGAGACAAAGTAATGGAGGTGGGTGATTTGTATTGACCCAGAAAAAGATTGAAAATATAAAACAAGATTATCTAAATGGAATGAAATATAATGACATATTTGAAAAACATAATATTACTTTGTCTGATCTCAAGAGGATTATAAACAAATACAAGTTAACTAGAAACAAAAGTGAACTGTATAAAGGGAACCAAAATGCAAAAAATAATCGTGGAGGAAGTGGAAAAAGCAATAATAAAAATGCGGTTGTTACTGGAGAATATGAAAGAATTTATAAAGATACTCTAACAGAAGATGAAAAGACAATATATAACACATATACAATAAATCAGGATGACATCAATAATTTACTAATGAACGAATATATAGCAGAATATAAAGACTTAATGATACGAAAAAATAGAATGATGAAACGAATAAAGGAATTAGAATCAAAAGATAGGGATATGACAATAGGAGCCATTAAAAAGAAAAATAGTGGAGGCAATACAGAAACAACAACAGAAGCGGAGCCAACGATAAATATAATTCAAAGGATAGAAGATGGAATTACAAGAGTGCAAGAAGCAATGCGTAAATCAAGAGAAAATATGATAAAACTAGGATTTACTAAAAAGTCATTAGAGCTTAAAGAAAAACAAATAGAAAATGAATTGTGGTAAAGGAAGTAAAGAATATGTTTGAAAATGCTCATGAATTATACAAATCAAAAGAATGGCAAAATTTATTACAGAATCTAAAATTAGAAAGAGTAAATAGCGAAGGCAAATTACTATGTGAACATTGCGGAGAAGAAATAGTAAAAGCATACGATTGCATCGGACATCATAAGATACCACTAAATAATAGCAATGTTAATGATTACAACATAAGTCTTAACCCTGACAATATAATGTTAATTCATTTCAAATGTCATAATAAAGTACATAATAGATTTGGATATGAACTACCAAAGAAAGTTTATATTGTTTATGGATCACCTTGTAGTCGGAAAATCAACATGGGTTAATAATATAGCAACAAAAGATGATTTAATAGTAGATATAGATAAGATTTGGGAATGTATTAGTTTTTGTGATAAGTATAACAAACCAAACAAACTGCAGCAAAATGTTTTTGAAATTAGAAATAATTTATTAGAGCAAATCAAAATGAGAATAGGTAACTGGCAGAATGCTTTTGTGGTAGGTACTTATCCATTAAAGATGGAAAGACAAAGATTGTCGGACAAATTAGGAGCTGAACTCATATTGATTGATAGTAATAAAGAAATTTGCTTAACTAGATCAAAAAATGAAGAATGGAACAAATATATAGAAGAATGGTTTGAAATATACCAGCCATGATCCCCCCGCCTCTCACTTAGTTCAAGCAGTTGGTGGGTACCTCTTTTTCACACGAGGCAAAAATTTCATTTTTTTTGAAAAAATAGAAATATATATGGGAAGAAGGGAATTTTTAGTGACTAGAAGAGAAGAATTAGATAATATCTTCAAAGATATTGATGAAAACAAGAAAAAGTTAATAAATCCACTTTTAGACAATATAGCCTTTTTGGAAGAACGAATGGAAGAATTAAAAAAACATCCATTTATTCAAGTTCATCCTAAGGATCCAACAAAACAAAGGACAACAACTGCAGCAAAATTATATAAGGAACATTCGCAAAGCTACATGAATGCAATACGAATGCTATACTCTATGATTAATGGACATGAAGTTGAAGAAGATGCAGTTACAAAATGGTTAGAAGAAAGAAAAAGACAAAATGCGTAATTATTACTTAGAACAATATTATGAGGAAATTAAAAGTGGAAATATAATAGTAGGTTTAGAATTAAAAACAGAATTACAGAAGCTAATTAGAGATCTGAAAGATCCTAAATATAAATATGATACAGAAGAGGCAGATTTACGAATTGATTTTATGGAAAATTTGTGTTTACAAAGTAAAAGACCTTTTTATAATATGCCTATGCAACTGTTATTATGGGAAAAAGCCTTTATTGAAGTTATCTATTCTTTTAAAGTATATGATAATGAATTAAATAGATGGGTGAGGAGATTCCAAAACATACTTTTATTAATTGCAAGAAAAAATGGAAAAACAACATTAATGGCAGCAGATGCTCATGCAGATTTAAGAATTGGCGAAGGTGGAATGGACATAGTTTGTGCTTCAAATGATGACAAACAAGCCAGCTTACTTTGGAATGAAATAGATAACATGAGAAAGAGGATAGATCCTCATTCAAAAGTAACACATAAAAATATGTCAGAAATTTGCAATACACAAAAGAATATTACAATATTCAAAATGTCAGGAAAAACACAAAATAAAGATGGTAGAAATATAGATAAAATGTATATGGATGAAAGTCATGATGCACCAAATGATGAAATTGCAGAAGCAGGACAGAAATCTATGTCAACAAAGGAAGAACCATTATTTATAAATTTAACAACAGAAGGTTTTATCAACGAGGGATACCTAGATAATGAATTAAAATATGCTAGGGAAGTTTTATTCGATGAAAAAGAGGATATTCATTATCTACCTTGGTTATATACACAAGATAGCGAAGAAGAAATATGGCAAGATGAACAAAGTTGGTATAAGTCAAATCCTCGGTTTAGGAGTGGTTAAGAAATGGAAATCACTACGATCAGAAATTGAAAAATCAAAAACTTCTAAATCGAAAAGAATGCATACATTATGTAAAGATTTCAATATTAAACAAAACAATGCTCAAGCATGGTTAATGTATGAAGATTATAGTTATGAAAAAGAACCATTTAGTCTAGAGGACTTTAGAGGTTCTTTTTGTTTAGGTGCAGTTGATTTATCTGCAACTACTGACTTATCAAATGCAAAAATATTGTTAATGAAACCAGAAGATAAAACAAAATATGTATATTCGCATTATTGGATTCCTGAAAGTAAACTGCAAGATAGCAATGATAAAGAAGCTGGAGCAAAATACGAACAATGGGCAAAAGATGGAATACTTACAATTCATGAAGGAAACGAAATTGATATATCTAAAATCGCAGACTGGTTCTATTCATTATATAAAGACTACAACATAAAAACATATATTACAGGATATGATCAAAGGTTTTCAAAGACTTTTACTGATAGGATGAATGAATTTACATTTGAAACAGAAATGATCTTACAAGGAAAAGTTTTATCTAATGCAATGAAGCTAGTAGAAGCAGAATTAAAAGATCAAGCAATTAATTATAATAAAAATTCGATGGATAAATGGTGCTTAGGAAATTCAGCAATAGAGATGGACAATCTAGGTAATATTATGTGCGTAAAAGTAAAAAAACAAGCAAGTAAAAGAATTGATGGTGCAGTAACATTAATCATTTTATATGAGGTATATAGGCGTTACCGTAATGAATTCCATAAACTTATTAAATAGAATGTTTGGAGGTTAATTGATGCAGGAATATAAGATTAAATATCAAAAAGGATTTGATATTTTTGTTGAAAAAATCAAAGCACACAACAAAGAAGAAGCAATATATTTGTTTTATATGAATAATAGAAATACCGATATATTAGAAATCGAGAAGGAAGAGGAGGAAGAAGATGGGATTGATTGATTTTATTAATAAATTCAAAAAGCCAAAAGAAAACACAAAATATGCAGAAATATTAAATGGATATACACCTATATTTTCGCAGTTTGGTCAGGATATATATGCTAGTGATGTTGTTCAACAAGCAATATCGTGTATAGTAACAGAATTAACAAAAGTAAATCCTTTTCATATTAGAAAAAGTGGAAGCGATTTTGTTCCAGTCGAAGAAAGTACAATTCAAACATTATTAGATCAACCAAATGAACGAATGACACAAAGTGATTTTTTTGAAAAGGTTTTTTGGCAATTATTTTTAAATTACAATGCTTTTATTATTCCTACATATATAAGAGATGATAAAGGAAATAAAAAATATACTGGGTTTTATCCAATACAACCAACAACAGTTACTTTATTACAAGATCCAAATAAAAATTTATTTATAAAGTTTAAGTTCATAAATGGATATGAAACCACATTAAGATATTCAGATGTAATACATATACGATATAGATATTCAATAAATGAATTTATGGGTGGAAATGAGATAGGACAACCTGATAATAAAGCACTATTAAAAACATTGGAATTAAACAACACCTTATTACAAGGAGTTGCAAAAGCTCTAAAAAGTTCTTTTGCAATTAATGGTGTTATTAAATATAACACTTTGATGGATGATGGGAAAATGGAAAAGAATATCCAAGACATTCAAGAAAGACTTAAAAATAATGAAAGTGGATTCTTACCTTTAGATATTAAAGGTGAGTATATACCTTTGCAAAATAAAATTCAATTAGTAGATGCTACGACATTGAAATTTATAGATGAAAAAATATTAAGAAACTTTGGAGTAAGTCTACCAATTCTAACAGGAGATTATACAAAATCACAATACGAGGCTTTTTATCAAAAAAGTTTAGAACCAGTAATAAAGAAAACTGGAGAGGCATTTACAATGGCATTATTTACAAGTAGAGAAAAAGGTTTTGGAAACAAAATAGTGCTATATCCACACGAATTGATTTTTATGGATACAGGTCAAAAAATAGATTTATTCAATGTATTAGTTGATAGTGCAAGTTGCTATAAAAATGAACTTAGAACTGCATTTGGAATGAGACCACTTCCTGAATTAGCAGGACAAATTGCAATGTCAAGCAATAAAGCTAATGCAGAAAATAACAAAATAGAACAGGAAGAACAAAATAATGATGGAGGTAAAGGAAATGAAGAAGGAATTAATTAGAAGAAATTATGACTTTGAAATTAGAGCTGAAAAAGATGAAAAAAGAGGAAATATCATAGTAGGCAGACCGATTGTATATGAAAGTAAAACAGATATTGCTGGAATGTTTGCAGAAATAATTGAAAGAGGAGCTTTGAAAAAGACAAATTTAGAAGATGTTAGATTTTTAGTAAATCACGATCAATCAAAAGTACCACTTGCAAGATCAAGAAGAAATTCAAAGAATTCTACGATGCAATTATCAGTTGATGATGAAGGAATGGAAATTCAAGTTGAATTAGATACAGAAAACAATACAGAAGCTAGGAATTTATATAGTGCAATTGAGCGTGGAGACATAACAGGTATGTCATTTATGTTTAAAATAGATGATGAAGAATGGGAAGATTTAGACAGTGATTATCCAACAAGACATATTAAATCGATTTCAACAGTTGTTGAAGTTAGTGCAGTAACATTTCCTGCATATGAAGAAACTTCAATATCTGCTAGAGATAAAAGTGTGGTGGAGACTGCACGCATAGCGGTGGAGACTGCTAGGAGTGGAGAGGTGGACACTTCTTCAAAAGAAAAATTAGAGCTAGAAAAGCTTAAATTAAAATATTTGTTAGGAGGAAATTAAACATGAAAAATTATCTAAAAAAATTAATTGAAAGAAAAAGAAAAGAGAAAGAAAGACTAGAGAAAAGAATGAAGGACTCACAAGATGTTGAAGAAGTAAGAAGCATAGGAGAAACATTAATAGCATTGCGTGATGAAATCACAGAAGCTGAAGAACAACTTAAAGAGTTAGAAAAAAATGATAACAACGATGGTAATGATGATGGAGAAGGCGAAGGAGAAGGAAACAACAGAAGTAACAACAACGGAGCAAGTGAAGGAAGAAGTGCAAATGGATTTGATCCAAATGCAACACTAAATGTAGTTGGACAAGCAAGAATGAATAATAGAGGTCAAGAACCAGAAGATAGCGATGATACAAGAGCAACTATGGAATATAGACAAGCATTCATGAACTACATTCAAAGAGGAGAAATCAATAGAGATGTACTTCAATTTGAAGCAAGAGCAGATGCTACAGGAACTTCTAGTGATTTAGGAGTGTTAATTCCAACCACTATTATTCAAAAAATAATTACAGATGTTGAAAAAGTATATGGACAACTTTATTCAAGAGTATTAAAAACAAATCTTCAAGGTGGTGTTAAATATCCAGTTGGAAGCTTTAGTGCTACATTTAAGCGTATTACTGAAACTACAACAAGTGATAGACAAAAAGCTGGAGAAGTTTCTGGTTATGTTGAATTCTCATATAAAATTGGTGAAATTAGAATGGCTAGAACTTTATTGCAAACAGTATTAAGTGTTGCAGTATTTGAAGAGGAATTTGCAAAAGTAATAGTTAAAGCTTATGTCAAAGCAATGGATAAAGAAATTATGATTGGAGAAGATTCTAATAATGAATGTGTTGGTATTTTAACAGAAGCTAAAAAAACAAGCGGATCAAGAATACCAGCTTCAAATATAATTTCGTTTACTGCTGCTGAAATGGCTAATTGGAAAACATGGCAAGAAAAATTATTTGCTAAAATTCCATTAGCAATGAGAGGTTTAAATCCTGAATTTGCTATGACTTCAAATACTTATGAAGCTAACATCAAGACTTTAGCAGATGACAACAATAGACCAGTTTACAACGAAACATACAACCCAGTTGATGGTTCTGAGATTTCAAAATTCAAAGGAAAAAATGTCGCATTTGTTGAAGAAGATGTTTTGAAAAACTTTAACGATGCTGCAGATGGAGATTTCTTTGGAATGTATTGGGTTCCAGAAGAAGCATACGCAATTAATAGTAATATGGAATTTACAGTTGTTGATTACTTCGATCATGACAAAAATCAATATGTAAAGAAAGCTTTAGTAATAAATGATGGTAAGATTTTAGATCCAAAATACATCTATTTATTAAAGAAATCAACATCAACTACACCACAAGGGTAAAGGGGTGCTAAAGTATGAAATATAAATTAATTATTGATGCTGAAGAAATGCGAGATAAGTATGATAGCACAGTTCTTTATAAAAAAGGTGATGAATTAGTAACAGATGAAAAAGAAAGAGCTGATGATTTAGTGGCAAGAGGTTTAGCTCATATAGTAGACAATAAACAAGAAGAGGAAAAGCCAAAAAGAAAAACAGCCTCTAAAAAATAATGGAGGTGATTGATATGCTAGAGCAAGTAAAGAAACTTTTAGGAGTTACAGGAAAGTTTCAAGATGAAACTATAAGTGGATGGATAGATGAAATAAAACAATTAATGATAGATGGAGGAATTCCTTCATCTATTGTTAATGATGTTAAATCAGCTGGAGTAATTGCAAAAGGGATTGATGATTTATATTTTCAAAAAACTGATTTGTCAAATTACTTCTGGCAAAGAGCTACTCAGTTAGCATATAAAGATGGTGATAAAAAATGAGTAGTTTTACATTAAATATAACAAATCCAATTCCACTTGTTTTATTAGTTCCAACTTATAAAACAATTAGCGGAGTAAATAAACCAATCTATCCAACAGTAGAAGAAGCATCAAAAGATGATAATAATTTATTTTTTGGTAGTTTCAAAACATATGGTGGAACTGAGCGAGATGTAAATGGTGTCTATTCAATTGAAGATACTGCTAATATTGAAACTTGGTATAGACCAGATATAAAAGGAAACTGCAGAGTTGCTAGAGAAGATGGTGCAACCTATGACATTATAGGAGAACCTGAGAATATAAGTATGAGAAATCAATTTCTTAAATTCAAAGTTCGAAGAGTCAAAGGTGGTGCTTAAAATGAGTACAAAATTAAAGTTTGAATTTAATGGATTTGAAGATGTTATAAAACGATTGACAAATTTAGAAGGTGATGTAAAGGCTACGGCTGAAAAAGCATTAAAAGAATGTCATAGACAAGTCACCAATGATGCTTTACAAGCTATTAAACCACATAAAGATACAGGAGTAACTGAAAAATCGCTTTATACAGATGGAGAAGTAAAATGGACTGGAACACAAGCAAGTGTTCCAGTTGGTTTTAGTATTAGAAAAGGTGGTATTGCATCAATTATGTTGATGTATGGAACACCTAAAATTCCAAAAGATCAAAATTTATATAATGCACTTAGTCCTAAAAGTAAAAAACTAGAAAGCAAAGTAAAACAGATACAAGAAGATATATTTTATGAAGAAATAAGGAGGTTAAACGGATAAATATGAAAGATGAACTAATTAAAATATTGGAATCGTTTAATCTTCCAGTAATTCAACAAGGAACACTTAATAAAGAAGATCCATATCCAGAAAGTTTTTTTACATTTTGGAACAATGTTACATTAGATAACGAAATTTATGATAATAATGAAAATTCATATATTTGGGATTTCGATGTGAATTTTTATTCAAGTGATCCAAATCTAGTAAATACAAAATTACTAGAAGCTAAGAAGCTATTAAAACAAAATGGATTTATTGTTCATGGTAAGGGACACGATGTCGCAAGCGATGAACCAACTCATACAGGACGAGGAATAAATGTCTTGAAAATAGAAAAATAAGGAGGAATTTAATATGTCACTAAGTAAAAATTTAGGCGAAGTAGTAGAATACAGAGGAATTGAAGGACTAGTTGCAGCAGAGGTATTAAAAGATAATAATAACTCTGGCGAAGGTGAAGGATATGTGACAGGTGAAGTATTTTCAATAGCAGGTATAGCTGAACTTTCAAAATCAACTGAAAGTTCAAATGAAAGCAAATATTATGATAATATGCCAGCATTAGTAATTTCTTCAACTGGTGCAGATGAGGTAACTTGTACAGTATCTGCAATAGACCAAGAGGTTTTAGCTAAAATCACAGGTCAACAATATGATGCTGCAACAGGTACTTTAATTGAAGGAGAAAGAAAAACTAAATATTTTGCTATTGGTTATAAGACCAAAAAAACTAATGGTGATGAAATTTATGTATGGAGATACAAAGGAACATTTAACATTCCAGAAGCTACTCATGCAACAGAAAATGATGGAACAGATGCAAATGGTCAAGAAATTACATATACAGGAATTAACACAACACACAAATTTACTAAAACAAACAGTGGTGCAAAAGCAATCAATGTTGATTTAGGAAAAGATCTAGCTGATGTAACAGGATTTTTTGATAAAGTTACAACACCAGATGATTTGAAAGCAAAAACAACAACACCTGCAGGATAAAGCAGGTGTTTTATTTCGTGGAGGACAACGGGAATTCACGCTTTTACATATTGTTCCTTTCGTATGTAAATTACTCCACAATTATATTTTAGGGAGGATAAAGAAATGGAATTAAAATTAAATATTTATGAAAAGAAAAAAGTTATAAAAACTTATACTGCTGAAACTTATGATTTGATGTTTGGAACAGTTGAGGATTTAGTTGATCTTATTAATTTAGATAAATTAGAAACAGGAACTGATGCCGAAATAATCAGATTAGTAGGAAATGTAGTAATTAAAGGTATGGATATAATTAAACCACTTTTGAAAGAAATGTTTGAAGGTTTAACTGACGATGAATTAAAGCACACAAAAGTATCCGAGATTGCTACCGCATTAGTTGAAGTTGTTAAGTTTTCAATTTCTCAAATGACTAAAGGTGCAAATGGAAAAAAATAAGTGAGGGTGATAGAGATATCACCCTTTATCAAATATTTTTTGAATTGGAAATGTCAATATGTGATCGTTTTCCAAGTTTATCTCCATTTGATATTAGACAGAAAAAATTTCATGAAGTTTTTCTATTAGTTAGAAGATTAAATAGTTATAACGAAAAAGAAAAGAAACCTAAGAAAATCAGGAGACCAGCTGGTGATACATGGTTTTAATTGAAAAGGAGGTAGACAAATGGCAAAAGGTGAGGATATAACCACCAAATTTAAAGTCGATATATCCGACTTAAAAAAAGGTATAACAGAAGCAAATAAAAATATAAAACTTGCTAATGCAGAATTTAAGGCAGCGAGTGCTGGGATGGACGACTGGACAAAATCAAGCCAAGGTTTGAATGCCAAATTGAAACAATTAGGATCTGTATTAGTAGAAGAAAATAAAAAACTTACTAGTTATAAATCACAATTAAAAGAACTTGAAAAAGCAGAACAAGAAAATGGAAAAAGAGCTGATGAATTAAAATCAAAACTTCAACAATTATCAAGCCAAGGAGTTTCTAAAACCTCCGAACAATATAAAAAATATGAAAAAGCATTAAATGATATTGAAAAAGAGCAAATTGCTAATAAAGATGCTGCAGACAAATTAAAAGTAACAATTCTTAATCAACAAGCAACTGTAAATAAAACTGAAAAAGAAATGAGGCAGTATTCAACCGCGTTAGATGAAGTTGAAAAAAATTCAAAAGAGGTTGGAATTGCTAGTGGAGAAGCTCAAAAAGGTATTAAAGATGTTGGAAGCGAAAGTGAAAAGTCTGAAAGCAAAGTAGGTAATCTTGCGAAAGGTTTAGCAAAAGGACTAGCTACTGCAGCAGTTGCTGGTGCTACTATGGCAGCAGCAGGACTAGTAGCAATTACAAAGTCAGCTATTGCAAACTATTCAGAATATGAACAACTAGTAGGTGGTGTTGATACTCTATTCAAAGACAGTAGTAAGAAGGTTCAAGAGTATGCAAATAACGCATATAAAACTGCAGGAATGTCAGCAAATGAATATATGGAAACAGTTACAAGTTTCTCTGCTTCTTTATTACAAAGTTTAGGTGGAGATACAGATAAAGCTGCGAGCGTTGCTGATATGGCAATTACAGATATGTCTGACAACGCAAATAAAATGGGTACAGACATAGGAAGAATCCAAGATGCATATCAAGGTTTCGCTAAGCAAAATTACACTATGCTTGATAATTTAAAACTAGGTTATGGTGGTACAAAAACAGAAATGGAGCGTTTATTAAAAGATGCAACTGCTATTTCTGGTGTCAAGTATGATATATCAAATTTAAATGATGTATATCAAGCAATTCATGTAATTCAAGGAGAATTAGATATTACAGGAACTACTGCAAAAGAAGCAAGTACAACAATTCAAGGATCTATTTCATCAATGAAATCAGCTTGGACTAATTTAATAACAGGAATAGCTGATGAAAATGCTAATTTTGATGTTCTAATGGAAAACTTTATTGATAGTATTGGAACTGTATTTGCGAATCTACTACCTAAAATAACATTGGTAGTTGATAGTGTACTTTCGCTATTGAATGAATTAGTACCACAGATGGCAGATCTTATCAATAAAGTATTACCAGTTATAGTTGATGGGATTTTTAAATTACTGGAGGGAATTACTGAAGCATTACCAACAGTAGTTCAAACAGTTATAGATATAATTCCTCAAATAGTATCAGGATTATTGAATTCGTTACCATTACTAATAAAAGCTGGAATACAACTAATTGAAAGTATCCTTACAGGAATAGGACAGATGCTACCTGAAATTTTAGTTCAAATAATTGATATGATACCTAAAATAGTACAGCTACTAGTAGATGGAATTCCGCAGTTAATTAAAGGTGCAGTACAATTTTTTATGGCAATAATTCAAGCAATACCACAAATAGTTAAAGCGTTATATACTGCATTACCACAGATTATAGATAGTATAATTCAAGCATTGGTTGAAGGAATACCAGCTTTAATAGATGGAGCTTTACAACTTTTGATGGCAATTGTTGATGCGATTCCACAGATAATTCCAATCATAGTCGAAA
>Ga0209064_1002991_pt1 | contig 16302 bp, 24 predicted proteins | sample Inofromicrocosms_FD_187498 | JGI IMG/M metagenome (GOLD analysis project Ga0209064, IMG submission 187498) | Mouse cecum microbial communities from Vienna, Austria - Inoculum for glucosamine and mucus D2O microcosms (SPAdes) (version 2) | ecosystem: Host-associated > Mammals > Digestive system >... | reverse complement strand
AAGCCATATCCTTTTCTGTCATAATGACAGAATGGGGATAACCCACATAACGGAAATGCCACGGTTCTGCTCCAATGCCTGTTATCTGCTCTTTCCCAGATACATACCTTTCAACAAAGCCGAATCGCGGAGCGGTCATTCTAAATTTCCCCCAAATTCCCATATATGGAAAATGCGGGCAAATAAAGTCAATCTGTTCCTTGTTTTCTGCAAGGTCTATTGCAAGTCCTGTCTGATGCTCACTATGTCTGGGTACTGCCACATATTTTTTTGTGAAGTCCAAACCACTTTCAGCCAATGTGTCATTCCATATTTTTTCCTGTTCTTCCTGTGTGCGAAAACCGCTTACAGCTACAATTTCATTTCTGCAATGAATCTTTGCCAATGTTAGCTGCAATAAATTAGCCGCCTGCTCATTCATCCGTATTTCTGGCTGTTCCTTAATTGCCGGCAGCATATCTTCCATACATGGAATTTTCATAAGCGGATAATCCGGCGTTACAAGTATTAAGTTCCCGTGATATGTGTCGTCTTTTGTTAATTCAATCTGTGTCACTTCTATACCCCCATTTCAATCAAGCGACCTATTACTTCATTAAAAGGCAGACCTGCTTCTTTTAACATGTTGGGATAACGGCTATGCTCCGTAAATCCAGGGATTGTGTTTACTTCATTAAAATAAATTTCCCCTGCGGGAGTCAAAAACATATCCACCCTTGCAAAACAGCAACAGTTTAATGCTTTGTAAATTTCAAGAGCTGTTCCTTTAATTTCCTTTGCCTTTTTGGGGGAAATACGGGCAGGCACATGAATACTGGAGGTTTTCAATGTATATTTCTCTGTGTAATCAAAAAATCCATCCGACAATTCAATTTCATCAACCTCACCCACTATCAAATCGGAATCCTTATTCCCCAAAATTGCACATCCAACCTCAAATCCATCAACCATTTCTTCCAGAATAACGGCAGAATCATGCAGGAAGGCATTTTCGATTGCTAACATTAAATCCCCTTCGTATAACACTTTTGAAACCCCAAACGATGAGCCAGACCGTACAGGCTTTACGAATAATGGATAGCCAATCTCTAAGGCTCTTTGCTGAACCATTTTCTCTGAATAATTTTTCTTAATAGCAAAAGAACGTGCGGCTTTTATTCCGTTCATTTGTACGATACGGTGAGCCAGTTCTTTATCCATGCACAAAGCGGAAGATAATAAACCACATCCGATAACAGGAATCCCCATCAATTCCAGAACCCCTTGAACTGTTCCATCTTCTCCGTTTTTCCCATGCAAAACGGGCAATGCGGAATCTAAAGAAATTGTCTGTAAATGATTATTGTCCCAGTAACACAACCCGTGAACCGTCCTGTCAAAAGACGGAAATACTGGCGTACAGTTTCCTTCTGACTGCCAATTATCTTCCTTTATCCTTTCCAGTTCCCCATGATACCAGTACCATTTGCCAGAGTGAGGGGCAATGCCTATTAAAATTGGTACATATTTCTTTGTATCAATACACTTAATTACCGCATATGCAGACTGTAACGAAACCTCATATTCTGTGGAGCAGCCGCCAAAGAAAACTGCAACTTTCTTTTGTTGATTCATTATGAAGTCCTCCATTTCCTATACTTCTTTTAATACAAAGCAAATAGCTTCTATTCAGTATTCATTCTACTGAACAGAAGCTATCCGTACTTTAATATTCAATTTTTTAATTCCTAAGAAAATACTAAGAGATCCTATATTTTTTACTAATGTGTTACAGGTAATGAAATACGAAAAGTTGTTGATTCGTTTTCACTTTCGGCAGTAATTTTACCTCCATGCAATGTTATGATTTCTTTTGCAATCGCAAGCCCCAATCCTGCACCTCCCGTATTCGTCGAACGTGCTTCATCCATACGGAAAAACTTCTCAAAAATAGAATTTAGCTTTCCTGCAGGGATTGTCTTTCCTTTATTGCAAAAATAAATCCAAACATCCGTAGCTGTGTTTTCAGCCCATATTTTTATTATAGTATCCGGGTAGCTGTAGTAAATCGCATTTTTTAAAATATTATTGAAAACTCTGGCTAATTTTATAGAATCCCCATAAACCGTTATATCTTCATCTACACATACCTCTGTTTGATTACCATGGGCATTTAGCAGCGGATAAAATTCATCTGTCATTTGTACCAACATATGACATAGGTTTATAGATTCTCTTTCCAAATCAATTTGTTGCAGATTATATCGTGTTATATCAAAAAATTCATTGATAAGTTTTTCTAAACGAAGTGCTTTGCTTAATGCAATATTTACATACTTTGTTTTTTGTTCTATCGGCATATCCTGTGCTTCATCTAATAATGCTAAATATCCAATGACAGAGGTAAGCGGTGTCTTTAAATCATGTGCAAGATAAGTAATCAAATCATTTTTTCTGCTTGCTTCTTCTTTTAGCATTTGTTCATGCCGCTGCATCGTGGATTTTATTTCGGACATCTGGGCTGAAATTTCGGCATACTCTTTAGGGAAAATTTCTATATTCCCTCTTTCCCGGGTCATAAAATCATGGAGCATTACCGAAGTCGCAGTAATGGATTTTCTCACTTTTTCCTTTGCATATAAATTTGCAGCTGCAAAAGTAATCACGATGCAGATAAGTACGATTATAATCAAAACCGTTAAAATAAATACTTTTAGCTCCGACCATAAAGGCTCTGTAACAAGAATATTCTTTTTAACATCAGCAGAATACACTTCATGCGTGTTCATATATTTAGATGTAAACCAGTCTACAAAAAAGCCATTCCAGACATTATCCACCAGATAATACAATCCAAAACAAGCAACGATACCGAGGATACAAGTGCCAATTAATGCAGCTGCCTTAGAAATCTTAACTTTCAATTTTGTATCCACACCCCCAGACCGTTTTTATATATTGCGGTTCTTCAAATGAATCTCCCATTTTCTCACGGAGATGGCGAATATGAACAGTAATTGTGTTATTGCTCTTGCTGAAATAGTCATCCCCCCATATTTGGTGAAAAAGTTCCTCCGAGCTGACTACATTTCCTTTCTGCTGGCATAAAATGCGTAGTATAGAAAACTCCGTAGGTGTTAATGAAAGAGGCTTTTCATTTAAAGTACACTCATGCGTTTTCACATTTAGGACTAAACCGGAATGAATCAAAATATCTTCCTCTGGCTCATTTCCCACATTGTATTTTTTATATCTCCTTAATTGTGCTTTCACACGGGCGACCAATTCTAAAGGCAAAAACGGTTTTGTAATATAATCATCTGCCCCTAATGTTAATCCCGTTATTTTATCAACTTCCTCTCCCTTTGCCGTGAGCATTATCACGGGGTAGCGATACTTCTCCCTTATCTTTTTGCATATTTGAAAACCGTTCATATCAGGCAGCATAACGTCTAAAATTGCTAAATCAAGCGTTTCATTCTCAATACAGTTCAGTGCATCTTTGGCGTTGTAAAATTTATATACTGTAAAGTTCTCATTTTCAAGATAAAGGGAAACAAGGTCTGCAATTTCCTGTTCATCATCTACAATCAATATTTTATTCTCCATATTCATCCACTCCTCGCATCCTTTTATTTTACTAAATAAAGTATAAGCAATTTTGAACTTTCCAATAAGAAATTGTTAAGATTTCACTAAGATTGTTATACAGGTTTCCCGAGTTTTGACGCTGAAATGAAGAAAGCCGAAAACCCGCTAAAAAAATAGAAAAGAGGCGGCTATTTCAAGTACCCCATTTTCTTTTGTGCTGCTTCCTCAAAGCTGCGGGCACAGATTTCAGCCACATAATCTGCCGGAACCGGCAGTCCACGCTTCTGAAGAAAACAAATATCAATCTGCTCCCAGACATCCATCGAATCAAGCAGTGTACCATCCAGGTCAAAAATTACGGCATTTCTGAATTTTTTATCCATTCTATCAGAGTAGTCTCTAAAAAACCTCTAAATCATCTTAAGAAAAAATGAACTTGTTTCTTTTTTTCATAGACCGATTTTGAGAAGGGGTTTGTTTTTGGGTCTTCCCGAAATCGGTCAATAGCGGTAAAATAGCCAGAAAGGATAAACCAAAAACTATGACTAAGGAGGGGAATTGTTCAGCGGAAATGGCGCAGGCTGCTCCAAAAGTATGGCGCAGAAATCGTTGGAGGCTTCCATATCCGTATGCCTGATTCTGTCTGTGATGTAAAGCTGCTGAAAAAATCCTTTCAGGAGAACCGGGAAATCATCCGGAAAGCAAACAGAAAGATTGAGAAATGTGAAGAGGACGAGAAAAAGAATCCTTTGTTGTAATCGGAAAGGAGGGGACGACAATGGACGGAGCCGGCTTTATTCAGAAGTTATGGGATGAGGCAAATTCCCATTTTGGAGAAGTAGCGCATCTGGCAAAGAAAAATGAAGATGGAAACATCAGCGGAATATGGGGCGCAATGTCTGACTTTTCCCATTCCTTCCAGCCCTGGGAGGGCTTTCAGAAAGGACTTTACCTTGCAGGGGTGGAGTGTAATGAGGATGCCCAAGCCCCCGACGGTTGGACAAAATGGGTGATACCCGACTATGAGTATATTTATGTGGAACGTGAAAATGATAATACCTTTTCAGAAGTAATCCAATATATGAAGGACAATGGTATTGCTCTGGCAGGCGCAGTCCATGATTTTACCTGTCCACAGACCGGGAAGGGATATATGTTTTTTCCGATAAGAAAATTGTAAAAATAAAATTGGCAGGGGTGGCAAAGATGGGTGTTTCTCTTTCAGAGTACATACGCAGGCGCAGAATGTCACAGGCTGCTTTCGAATTACAGCGGACAGATGAAAAGGTGTTAGATGTTGCCCTCAAATATGGCTATACCTCTCCAACATCTTTTAACAGAGCATTTCAAAGTGTTCATGGAATAACGCCTGCTGCTGCAAAAAGCAAAGGAACTACCTTAAATGCTTATCTGCCAATTAATTTTTCCGTAAAAGTCACAGGAGGAAATGCTATGCCTTATCGCATTGCAGAAACAGAAGCTATCAGACAGGAATTTATCTATTCATTAATTCAAGCGTTTTTTCAAATGAAATACATTCAGCGTATCTTCCATTCCACATGAACTCATTATAATATCTATAAGATTTCTTCTTCCTTAACCTACAAACTGACGGTTGTTTATTCTTACTCGTCCGGCTTGAATACCTTCAAATATGCGGGGCGGTTCTCTGCCGGCTCCCCATAGACATACAGCGTATTGGTCTCCGTATCCAGGCAGGTATGGCAGAATCGCCCGCCGGGGAAGGAGTATGGCTCCTGAAGGCGCTGGAAATCCACGCCGCCCTCGAACAAAACCGTTTGAATCCTGGCGGGGTCCTCGATCTCGTCCGGCCGGGCCTTTGGCTCCAGATTTAAAAGCAGGATGTCCAAGAGGAAGGACTGGACCGAATCGGAAAAGGGCGCCCAGCTGTATACATCGTCCTGATCGTTGTAGTACACCACCGGGTTGGGCTGGTCCAAATCCTCCGCTTTGATGCCCGCATACCAGCAGCCCTGATTTTCGCACCAGAACAGCAGATAGTTACCGGTCACCTCGCCCCATCGCTCTCGCGGCAGGGCACGCAGCTTCGCCAGCTCCTCATAGTCTTCTTCTCCCGGTTTGCTGAAAGACTCCAAGTCCTCGTCAATATGATCGTAAGAAAAGGTCAGACGTTTCTCAAAGAGTTTGGCCTTTTTGTCCGGGATGAATATCTCATGCAGCGCACAGTTCAGACTGGCCTTGCCGCAGGCAAGATAGTATTCCCGCAGGGAAGCGGGAAGGCGTATCCCTGCCGCCGCTTCATAGGCGGCGACTGTCTTCTCGGGAAACCCTGTTGCTTTCCCCTCTCCAAAGCCGAACAGCGGCTCGGCCCACCGAACCAGCTCTATGGGGGAAATCTGATACTGTTTTTCACTCATTATAACATTCTCCTTTCTGCTATCTGCACTCAGTTTTCTTAGTCATTTACCATTGTAATTACAATTTTACAGCCTATCTTGTGGCTTGTGCTTTACAGTGCTGTTGCTGGGCAGACTATGAAAAATACAGAGATAGAAAACTATACTGCATTTATTCTTCCCGGCATAGTGGTTTTAGTTAGTTTTTCTACCTGCAGCAACAGCGGAATTGTGAATTATATGATGAAGTCGGACGGTAGCTTTTATCGTGTATTGATTGCACCTATTAAACGAAGTTCTATTGTTTTAGGGCAGCTTCTTGAAGCGGTATTATGCACTTTCCTTGAAGTGGGAATAATGGGGTGTGTTAGTCTGCTTTTCCATGTCAGACTTGCCGCTGGTATAACAGGAATTTTTCTGATTTGGATACTGGTGTTTCTGACAGCGTTTTTTATGGCGGGGCTTGCTTATGGAATAAGCCTAATTTTGCCAAACGAGGAGGCAGCCGCCATGAAACACATACCGTATCGACAAAATCCGACGGTCATTGACATATCAAAAAAATCCCGTTCACCGCCGGGGGAAATTCAGTTCCGAAATAAAATGCTGATCATGCCATAAACTATAGAACTCATAGTTTACAATTACATGATTTATCTTCTCATATTCCGGTTCCAAAGAACCACAAAAGTACCATTCCAAAAATGTGCGAAAATTGGAAGCAACACACTTACCGTGCAAAATTCCATCTGAGTCACAATAATAATCCCAAAAACCTCCATATTCCAAAAAAACAACCGGACAGTCCTTGCCGTCTGATTGGCTTAAATCTAAACAATACCAGCCGTCCATATATCCGATTGGGAACAAGTTCTTATAGATTTCTTCTCGGAGGGGAGTTTCGCAATCTTCAAATTCCTCCCGGAAACATCCCAGGCACTCTGACCAGTCGGAAACATTACCTGTCAGGTCATAAAAATCTATTGTATCGATTTTGATTTCTTTATTCGCATCGTCATACACCATCCCCACAATGTCAGTCGGCGAAGGTTTATATGCCATCAAATACAATTTCAAAACAACAGGCAACTCCATAAGATATTCCTGTTCAAATTCGGCAATATCTGTTTCGGTTATGGAAGAAGGTATCAATTCCATAAGCCATCCTCTTTCATGCAGTTTCTGAAATGCATATTCCATGAAATCTTTGTAGTCCATTTTATCTCCTTTGCACATTGCCTTTGGCGGCTGCTCGACTCCGATTTATCAGCAGCTTTATCGTACCAAGATCTTTCTGGGTTTATTGTTGATACCGATCCACGAAAGCTGACGCCAACTCAGGTGTGTTCAGCAGTTGTGCCGACCAGTTCTCCACATCCTCGGCCCGGTCATCATCGGAAATCGAAACAAAGCAGGTAACTTCCTTCGTTCGCTCTCCAAACACATTCTCTGCTTTGAGCCGCACAAAGGCAGCGACTGCCGCCTCAAAAAACTGCCGCCTGTTTTGCTCCCATTCCTCGTCAGTGTATCCATCACTCGATATCGCTCTATCATGTTCAAACAATAACCTGCTGAGTTTTGACAGCTCGCTGTCATTTTCATCGGAGTACCCCCACTCATCCGGGAGCCATCTGTCCTCGCTCTCAAGGCCGCCATTATCCTTCAGATACTCCAGTGTGTTTACAGCCAAAAACAGGGTGACGCAGTCGCTGTCCGTTACCAAAGCTGCCGCATATATCTTTTCGCCGCCTGTTTCGCCCATGATCTTCTGTATGTCCTTTTCTGCCGCATCCCTAATCTTCTCCACTAAATCTTTATAAAACTGATCCACTTGTCTGTCCCTCCTGACCCGGTTTACCTTTTCCACTTATCCAGTTTAAAGCCATTTTGTTCAAGCTTTCCGCGAAACGCCTCCGCAAAATCAAGAAATCTCTCAATTTCCTCTGGCTGGTGTATGTTTTTGGGTCCATACAAAGTTTTGGAGCTTGTCCCGCCTATGTTCAGCAATTCCCCAAAATCTTCTGAGCCTTTTTTATACTCGAAACATAATTGACGCACCTTTGGTTCATAAGATACATTGCCTATATTGTCCATATCAACATAAAACGGATCTGAATGTTCCTGTAAATCTGCGTCTGTCTGCACGAGGACTAAGCTAAAATCGCTTCGCCTGAATCCGACGATGTAACAAAAAAACGTAGTAGTATTCCAATCAAATACAAAACCTCTTTCAAATTTTGAGGTTGACATATAAGCATACAGAACTTCATAAGTATCTCCATCTTTGACCGCTTCGGTAAAAACTTCCCTCATTCTTTTTTTCTTTCTCTCACAGTCCACTGCATCATTCTCAGGTTCCTTTGGCTTTTTTGAAAATAGTCCTATACTGTTTTCCCCCTTAATCTACAAACTGGTATTTTGTTGGGATATTTATTTTATACCTTCTTCCTTGACCTTATATATCCTAAAGGCGCAATCCTTTTCCAAGCGAATATTTGCCCATTTTTTCCCTATCTGTCTCACAAAATAGTTTTCGTCCTCTGGAAATATCTGCTTTGTCATAAATCTTAACAGATCCAGTGCATTGGCAGACTCTTTCAACACAATTTCAAGCGTACTCCATCCATCAATTACAGGTGAATATATTTCATGAATCATATCACAAAATAAATCGTTTCCGCTGATTGGTATTTTTCTTATTAAGTCCCCCTTTCTATCTCCAATCAGCATACTTTTCAGTAGGGCATATTGTTTGTTGTCAAGCATTACTTCATATATTTCCATTTTCTGCTCCTTTTATTGAGACTCTTTATATAATATTCCTAATTTTTCATGCTCTATTGAAAGAAGATTTCTCACAATTATATATCTCGTTCAATTTCAATTTATAAAACTCGTTGAGCTACAATTACAGTATCTGTCACCTCACAATTTCTTTGAAAAATATAAAACCAAATCGTCATCATTTTTGCATTCCTCATAGGGCTTGCATATTTTGTCCTGATACCAAACGCCAGAACCGTCTGGTACATAACCACGCTTTACATACATTCGCTGAGCACTTCCATAGCCACTGTGAAGTCCAACACCCAGGTACACTATGTCCGCATATGTAGCGGCGATTTTTTCAGCTATATCCATCAAAACTGTACCAATCCCCCGGTTCCGATATTTTTCTAAAACGCCAAAATCAACGATTTCCGGGTAGCCTTTTCCTCCAAATGCTCCCCACGCACTATTGGGATAAATATTTATATAGCCAACTGGTTTTCCAGAATATTCTGCAACCAATGAAATTGCCTGTGCATCTTTGCACTCCATATTACGAATAGTTATTTGTCCGTTAGAAAAATAAACCATATAAATGCACTCCAAACCGAAATCTAATTAAAACGTCCAAATATTTAATCCCTGCGGTTCAGGTAATTGTTCCCAAATATCTTTTGTCGGCGTTTCCGCCAAAAGACGTTTATGCGCATCATTCAACCATTGAATGTGCGCCTTTATATAATCCGAATGAATTTCCCTGTCTTTATCCATCACCTCTACAACAATTTGGAAATACAAAAATTCCTCGAAACTCGTTGCCCACAAATCGACATCCCCTGTGTCATGTCCATATACCACTATTTTAGGCTCCTGTTCCACATCTTCATATAAAAACAATATTTATCGCCGGATATTCTATGCGCAAACGGAACAAGCCTGTATAGGGGATTGATGGATTGGCGTTCCGGATAAATTTTCAAGTCAAAGTTCAGACACTCGTACAACTCATCACAAGCACTTGGAAGGTTCTCAAAAGCAAACAGCCAGCAATCGCCCATCCATTCTCCAAAAAAATCTCCTCGCCATACATAATTCATATCGTTCGCGATTTTATCTTCGATCCATTCCCTAGAGTGCCTTAAGTAATCCATCATCCCACTGTTATTGATTGTATGAAATAATTCCGGAAATTGTATCCCCAAACATATTTCCACATCCCTGAGTTCCATAAATTCACACCTCATAGTATCTTGAAATTTTACACAAAATCATACCCAAGGGCATACCGTAATTCATGCTCTTTCAGAGCTGGGGCACTTCGTGCCACAAGGTATAGTTTGTCTGTGATACCACTATCATAACAGCCAATTCTCGCAGAAATGTCACAGGCCGCCGGTTTATACTCAGGTTCCTTTGCCTTCTTGGAAAAAGTCCTGTACTGTTTCCCTGCTTCATCTACAAGTGGAAAGCTATCTTGCAAAATACCTGTTATACTCTCTAAATAACAGATTTCTTCGCTTATTGCCCTGCTTGTGATACAGATCATGATATTTATCAACTACTGATACACTGCAAAACCCTTTATGTACCAACAATTCATACTTTTTTTGTGAAAAAGGATATTCCTCAACTACCCATTCAGCGTCTTCGTTATTTTTAATAATGACCTCGCCCCAATAAACAGACATCATGCTTTCAAAGTCTTCTTGTGTTGATCCTGCCTTATCAAATGATTGTTTCCCATATAAATTAAAATACCAATTTTCTAATTTTTTCAGGCTTTCAATCGTATAGTCAGGAAAAAACGCGGAAGCTTGCGTACTAATTGCCTTCAATCTGTTCAGCAAATCGTCTTTATATGAAATATAATAATCTTCAGCCTCGGATTGATCACGAAATTCTCTTAAAGATTCCCCATATTTAACGGCTATATTTAAGCTATGCTTTGACATCTTGTTCGCCCCTTCTGTTCCGCCATCCGCACTCAGCTGCTTAATCGTATTCCTCGCAGATAAATTTGAAATCCTCAGTCCTGCGCAAGGCTGGCAAGGCGTACTTCTCGATGTGCTTTGACATAATTTCCACTGCATATTGGAAGTTCGCTGACGGATGGCCCTCGGCACAGCGCACCATGGTAATCAGCATCTTATTGTCACCCTTAATGTATTCAGACGGATAGTTGCCGGAGCAGTCACAGGAATCCTCATCATGGTATTTCTGTCTGACCGCCTCCACCTGCGCTGCGGTGCCGATCATCGCATGATAATCGATTGTTTCCGAATCAATGTAATAATCAACGAAAAGCCTTGCCACATCATCCTTGCATTGCTGGATCTGCTCAATGATGGCGTTTGCGTTTCGGATTGCAAATCTCCGGATTTTCTTCCTGGCGTCTTCCCCGTCTTCATAACGGAGGTACAAAAGCGTTTCGCGGCCGTTCAGCACAGCCGTAATCTTCTGAAGCCCTCCGTCCTCCCCATAGCAGGCGCGCAGCGTCCGAAAAATGTCCTTCTCCGGCACGCTGTACAGCGTCATTTCGCGCCAGTCCTGCCCAACAGGGATATCATAGGTGAGCATTTGATACTGTGTGTCATAGTCAAAGAAGATTGCGTCCTCACCATCGGCGTCCTGATAAAAATCAAAAACGCTGTACACGCCTTCTTTGCAAGTAAGTGGAATACTGTGTAATTCTGACATTTGGGTCTCCTCCCCTTATCAAATCCTGATTTATAAAACTCGTTGAGCTACAACCACAGTGTAGTTATCCGTGTCGTATGTAATCCCCGTTTCTTTAAAATTGTTTTTATGCCAAAAATGCTCTGCCTGGGGATTGCCTTTAACCCAGCCAAGCCGTATGCTCGAAAGCCTGATGTCGGCCAGATAGCGACACAGATCGTCAATAATGCTGCTTCCAATGCCAGTATTTTGAATCGATGCCGCTGTCATAAAAAAGCCTATGAAAGCAGTTTTTTCATCAGGGTATGCCATAATAAAATCCATTACAGCAATCAATTCCTGTGCTTTTGTCTTAAACCCCGATTCTACCATTTTATCTCTCCTCCTAAATTCAGATAGTTTGAGATACGATTCACAATTCTTTTGCCAGCCATAGTGTCAGCTCATCATCATTCCTGCAAACAGCATCTGTTTCACATACTTTTTCTTTATTCTACCGCTTATTATACCTTATAGATTCCGTTTTTAATAGACTGCTTTTATATTTTCAGGATTATTTTGCTAATGCTTCCAAACCTACCGCCAGAAACCTGTTCCTGTTGGTTATCTCCATTTTAACTCTGGATATTTTCCGCTCCGTTCGCTTTGCCCACAGCCATGTGATTTCCAGACTGTCCGATACCCCGCTTAACGCGTTTTACTATACACTCAAAACAGATGCCTATGATCACTCCACCTGGAATGACGTTATGGTATCGAAAGCTGTCCGGACTGTTCCCAACACTTTGGCACATCAGCCGATTTTTCTTTCTATCGATGACACCATGATCGAAAAACCCGGTAAGCATTTTGAGCTTTGTTCCAAACTTTATGACCATGCCGCCCATAATGGCTCCAACTACCTCAACGGACACTGTATGGTCAGTCTTCTGCTCTCCTTCCCAGTATACCAGGATGGGAAAATTCTCTATCTTTCTGTCCCGGTGGGGTACCGGCTCTGGGATAAGGAAACAAGCAAGCTCGCTTTGGCTGCCGATCTGGTGGCTCAGGCCATGAAAGTCATGGATTCTAAGCATCAGGTGATCCTGTTGTACGACAGTTGGTATCCAAAAGCGGAAGTAGTCGCTCTTGTGGAACAGTTTGATAACCTGGAAATGGTCTGTAATGCTAGAGTGGATACCGCTCTTTACGGGCTTCCGCCCGCTAAAACCGGGAAAAAGGGCAGGACCAGAAAGCGTGGAAACCGGATTCAACTGGATGAAATTGTCCTTGGCGACCCAATAAGTGGTGACTGGCTAATTGGCATGATGCCGGTTATTACCAACCTTTGGAAAGGTAAAAGGTCGTAGAAGACTACATTTTATCAGGTTTTAGGAAATTTCAAAAGTTGTAAACTGGTGTTTATAATACACCCCTTTTCCATCAGTAATATAGCCTCTTTTTATATAGAATCTCTGGGCAGGTCCGTAGTCGTTGTTTAAGCATACATCCAGATATATTTTATTGCAATGCTGTTTTGCAATGTTTTCTGCTGCATCCAATAACATAGTAGCTATTTTCTTCCGCCGGTACTTTTCGAATACAATCAAATCTACCACACCTGGAATATTCTGGCTGGCCAGTCCGTCCCCATCCTCCAGCCGTCCAATGCGGTCGGAGCAATCGTCCATCAGTTTCTCCCCCACCTTATCATAGATATTGTCGTCAGCGCTGTAAATGGTGTCCGCCCGTTGGAGCCACCGCTGGGCTTTATGTAGGTCGCCCGCATCCATAGCGGCCACGCCCAGCTCATAATAGGTTCTGGACACCCCAGCCCAGTCCTTTTTTCTTTGGAGATCAGCCAACCGCTTCTCCGGGGCCTTATCCTCTTTTTTTCCAAATCCAAACACAAAAATCATCTCCTGTTGTATTTTGTTGGAGCGAAATAATCATGCCATTTTAAACTCTCTGATTTATTTTCCCCTGCTTCATAAAAAACTTCGATTTCTCTGTGATTCTGCTATCATTACGGCCAATTGTCACAGAAATGCCACGCTCCTAAGACATTTCAATTTCAGGATTTATCAAAATATTGTTAATCACCGGCTCAGGATATTTTACAAATAACTCTGGCTGTATCTCATGTGTATTTCTCCAAACAGCGTATTCTTTGGAAAAAATCTTGTGATTTGGCATAGGCAGTTGCTGAAACAGCTCTTTGTCCCACAAACAGGCGGCAAGCTGATATAATCCATGTGCAGGCACAAAAAGCACTTTATCCGTATCAGCGTCAAAATCTGCCCGCATAACTCCTTTACACAAAAGTTCTAATTGTACTCCCGCTTCTTCCGGGTTTTTATCGTACACTGCAAGCAAATAAGCTACTGCCGCCCGTTCCCATTGCGGTCTTTTTCCAGACACAAATTTTTTTGCCCTCGGAACGGCATAATCCAAAACGCTGCTGTCCTTGCGCCAAAGTCCGATCAGCATATTGGTGGCAGGTCTGTATGCAGGAAAAATATTTGTTACCGGTTCTGTCTTATAGGGGACAAGTAACTCCAGTGTTTTCATATTTCCCACCGCAAGAGCATCCAACATGTCAAGAAAAGCCCAATAACGAGTATCTCCACACATCAAAGAGCACAAACTTCTGAAACAATTTTCCTGATAAATAAGGTTGTTCAGCCTATCCCAATCCTTATCCATCAGCACTTTCCCAAGGCATTCCATATACGGAAAAAATCCAATCTTTGCGACAATGCTCTTGAATACACTCCCTGTTTCACGATACCTTCTCGTCATAAAATCAATATGTTCCTCTATGATTTGCGCGATTTCTTCCCGTCCGTTTTCATTTTGTTCCATAATTCTATTCCTCCACAATCAGCATTTGTCCATCATACCGCTATCATAACGGCCAATTGTCACAGAAATGTCACAAGCGCAAGTTTTCTTAAAAATTTTACCCAGGAGAGCATTTGTCAAGGGGGATTTCACCCAAAAGATAAAATCCCCCCGAAAAACTAAAATGATTCGCACTAAGTTCTTTTCAGTCACAGTCGATATGCAGAAGATATTTCCCGCAGTGGAGGCACCGAAACAGGTATCCAACCGTACTGCCGTCCTTTGTCAAATCGGTGAAAATTTCTTCATACCAGTCATCGAGCAGGGTTTCCCGAACCTCATCCACCAAGCCCATTTCCTCAAGTTCCGCATAGCCCACCGTGCCCAGATAGGCGCAGAAGTCGCCGCAGTGGGCGCGCCAATACTCTTGTTGCCAGCCGCAGTAGCCGGGGGTGCGGTGAACCAATTCGTCCAGTTTGTTGGGGCTGTCCACCTCGTCAGTGGATTCACTGTCCTGAAATTCGCCGCTATACTTCTCCGCCGCTGCACCGCTTGCGATACAGTGGGGGCACAGGTAATTCACTTCATCCTTAGAATAGAAAGGCCCCGCGTAGATGATAGAGGTCTCCTGGCCGCAGCAGGGGCAGAAAACCGGCTCGTCCATCCTGCAAAAAGTCCCAGTGGCGAATGGATCAGGGTGGTATTTGAAAAAAGGCAGGTCTGCGCTCATAGAAATCTCCTTTCAACTTTACACATGTTTGTCGTTGCTTTATTATATATCCGTTTTTCCAAAAATGAAAGCGATTTCTTATACTTCCTGTTCATTAAAACGGAAAGAAATGCCATATGATCGCACATTGCCACAATTTCATAGCATGGTACTGGGAGTTATAAGAGATGCAGGACAAGCTGAAAAAGGAGTTGGGCTCTGATGGATATATGAATTATAACCTTACCATCTGTCAGGCCAATGGGCGTCCCATTATGACGGAACACCTGAATAAGCGGTTTAAGGAAATCCTGACTGAAATGAATGATCCTGATATGGACCCCCAGGAAATCGTATTCCACAGCCTGCGGCACACCAGCGCCACCACCAAACTTCTTATGTCCAGAGGTGATTACAATTCGGTTATGCGAACCTACCTGCTTATTTTGCCCTTTCAAGGAGAAAAAATTATGCAATCATACCAGTTAGAAATCAAACAGATAGTGGACTATCCACGCTGCCGGATCTACCGGCAGTTTATCCAGAACTTAATGGCAGACCGAAGCATTCGCACAAGCGGGGGCTCCGGTCTTTTTTATTATACGGTACTTTGCAACTATGCAAATTTCCGTACTTCTTATCTCCGCATAGACGGTATCGGCTATACGGTATACCCCGGTGAGTGGATCTGTACCGTGAAGGAACTGACTGCATGGTTCCGTACCCGCTTTCAGTGCCAGGCAGTCTCCATCCTGGACGAGCTGCAGAAACGCCACCTTATCTCCTATCTTTTTCTTGACCGTGGGAAAGTGGTCAAATATAAGATCCGTGACTGGAAAAAACATAATACTGTGCTGGACTATAACTGCCCCTGTCAAAAGGATACAGGATTTTTCTTTATGCCAACTGTGGTTGCAACAGAACTGGTCAGCGCCGGCCGCTGCTCTGAAATGGATATCCTGCTGGATCTGTGGATGTCTGCTGTCTACAATGACAGCCAAGTGCAGGGTTCGGAGATCGGCCCGGTCGTTTATCTCCGCAACGGCTCTGGTTCCCCACTGGTAGCCTACAGTGAGATGGCTGTCCGCTGGGGCATCTCCAAAGCCACAACAGGGCGCATGCTGAAAAAACTTGCTGACATGGACTATATCTCTCTAATGTCATTCTCCGGAAGGATAGGCAGTGTGATTTATCTGCACAGCTACCTGTCCACTATGTTCCAGATATCGGATGTCCTTGTTGATAAAGATGAGGTTGCCATGGTTCTGAAAATCAATATCACTCTGCCGGATGAAACCGATTCACAGGCGGATTCTGCCGTTACAGAGCATGAAGTATGCGTTTCAGAAGAATTATCCAGCGTTTCAAAATCAAACA
>Ga0209064_1002980_pt1 | contig 16356 bp, 8 predicted proteins | sample Inofromicrocosms_FD_187498 | JGI IMG/M metagenome (GOLD analysis project Ga0209064, IMG submission 187498) | Mouse cecum microbial communities from Vienna, Austria - Inoculum for glucosamine and mucus D2O microcosms (SPAdes) (version 2) | ecosystem: Host-associated > Mammals > Digestive system >... | reverse complement strand
CTTTTCATTGCGTAAGAACTTCCTTTACTTTGGTTTGGTCACTTAAAGTATAACGCGAGTGTTCTTGCGTTTTCTATTTTTATAAGGAAAAAGCGCAGAATGGCGGTTAATTACTGCAATTCTGCGTTTTCAAGTTTCAGCTAGAAAAATATAAACTTTAGATCTGAAAGGAGTAAAAATCGGTGAATGAATATACTTTATATTTAGATGAAACAAAACTATGGAATAAAAATCGCAATCAGCACAATGTATATGGAATTGCTGGAGTGATTATCAATCAAGAAGATAAGTTGGAGATTAATAACAGGTTAATTAACTTTAAAAAGGAATTGTTCCATACGCCTAATGTAATTCTCCATGAAACAGATATTAGGCAGGCCGGTAAAAATAATGAAAAAATCTTAAATGAAATCCCAGAATATTCCTTATTAACTAGAAGAAAAAATATGAAATTAGTTTTTAACCAAGTTGGCGATATTATCAATGAGTATTGTTATGTATTGGGAACGATCATTGATGTAACGTCACTTAATAAAAATTATAGGATTAAAGAATCTACCTATACTTCTTATTATCTTGGCATGAAAACTATTATGGAGAATTATACAAAATTTCTATATGATCATAATGCTACAGGAAATATAATTTTAGAAAGTAGAAAAACAATTAATAATCAAAAACTAGATTCGAGAATCCGTAAGCAATATTATAAAATAATGTGCCATGGTACTTATCGGTATTCGGCTCTATATCTACAAAATAAATTAACCGGTATTTCTTTTGTAGAAAAAATGAGTAATAATAATCTATTACAAATTGCTGATTTTATTCCACGGCCTTTATTGTTACATTATGTAAAGATAGGGCAAAAAAAGAGTGGTCCCAGTATTTATCAAAAAATTAGACGAAAGAGATATGATGGAGGACTAATTTATAATGGTGCTGGAAAATACGGTGTAGTTTTAATCGATTAAAACTATCAATTGTGTTTAAGGTTTGTTATAATTATAATAACAAATGGGATTAAAGATTAGTTTCAATGCTTCGGCAGCCCATTATGTGAAATGAAAACAGGTAATTTATACGGGCGTTAGTATTTATTAATACTTCATGATTGAGTTCATGTTGTCGCCTAAGAAAAAGAGGTAATGTGTATTTGACATATTATCTCTTTTTGTGTACACCATAAAGTATGCTAAAATGATAAAGATTATTAAGACCAATCAACGATATTCGCTGACTGGCCTTTTGTAATTTTAAATATAATTAAGTGGGTTTTATTTATGAAGAAAAGAAAATTAAAGAAGAGTTTAGCAACAACTGCGATGGTAATGGCTGTTACAACGGGGGTGACGGCCATTAGTAGTTCCGCCAAAGCTGATACAGTACAAAATAGTAAAAATACTATTCAACAAACGCTGCCTGATACGAACCAACAAGCTCAGCAGAATGTCTGTGCAGCCCAAGACGCAGTGAATAAAGCTAATGCTGATGTAGCAACCGCAAATAATGATCTTAATATTGCTAATCAAAATTTGGTAGACGCGGATTCTAAAGCAAAGATACAGGAAAAAATAAGCAATAGTTCAAATCAGGCTGTTAATAATGCTCAGCAAGAATTTGATAATGTTCAAAGTGACTTAACAAAGTATCAACAAGAGTATCAGCGAATACTGAAAGTTCCGGTATTCTATTTAAATACTATGATGAATTCAGACAAACCTTTAGTATTTGACTTAGCAAACTATGATGGTTATAAAGGACAGAATGCACAAGCGGAAAAGAATTTTAAACTCAAAGCATATCAGGATAATATTGATCTCTTAAAAGAAGTCATTAGAAGAAACCAGAGCTTTGTTGACAATGATTATAAAAATACGCCGGCTTATTATAACTTAGGCACCATTAATTATGAAATAAATGCAGTTAATAAGGAACTAACTGAGCTTAATCAAATAATGATTGAAAAGAAAAATGGTACTTTTAACCAATATCAACATTATCATGATTGGATTACAAAAGATCGTTCGCGTTCATGGCTGAATTTAGAATCTGCAAACATTAGTGATATTCAAGAGATAATTGATTGGCATCATAAAATAATAGAAGAAGACCAAAAGAAGACTGCTAAGATATTGCCGATTGCGAAAAAAGAATTAGAAACTGGAAATTACTATTTAAGCGTTTCTAAGAATCTTTTGCCGCAACTTGAAGAAGTGACTAATAATCTTATCGAGACACAAGAAAAGCTTACATATGTTAAAAGTAATTTAGATTCAACAAGCCGGAAAGCTTGGCAAGATAGTGTACTCTTATCACAAATTGAAGGAGATCGTGCTAATGCTCAATCCCAAGCGATCAATGCGCAAACCAAACTCTTGCAAGCTATGCTCAATAAGACAAATTCACAAGAAAAGTTAGCGTCAGCAAAAGAGAAACTTCCGGCACAAACTGATGCCTTAAAGTATAGCTCGCTAATTAACCTTGAACCACTAACAGTTGTGCCAGGAGTAACTCCTACTCCTAAAGTTACGACGGCGATTGCGGTTGAAAATGATGATCATCAGAATAAAGCTGTTATTACTTTGCCCGGCGATGAACAAGAAAATAAGCTACCCCAGGGAACAAAGGTAGTGTGGAAAGATGATGCTAAAGTTGCAGCCGACCTTCAACATCCCGGAAAGCATATTGAAGATGTCTTAATTGTTTTTCCTGATGGATCGGTGATTTTAACTAACGAGCAAGTTACTGTTACCGCAATAGAAAAACAGGCAGACGCTGATAAAGAGACTTCGCTTGCACAGAAAACAATTGATAGTACCAAAGAAAATAATATGCGTGCGAATGATCTTTCTACCCAGGTAATAGAAGTTGATAATGATAACCAAACCTCAGCACCAGAAATATTGGTGACTCCGCAAACCAAGCAAACTACCGTCCGACCAAACGGGGTAATAAAAGGTCAGGCAGCTCAAAATAACATTACCCAGCCGTCATTAGCTAAGTCTTTTGAGAATAAGACGACAAATAATGTTTTGCCACGAACCGGGGATGAATCTTCACTTCCGATTATTGCCCTTGGCGCTGTTATTGGGCTAGCAGGAATTAGTGCAGCACTCAAACGGTACGAATAAATTTGTTTTTCGTCGTGCTAGTCTATATAATCAAGAAAAAATATAATATTTGAAAGGATCGACACATGAGTAACTGGCGAAATCTATTTGCACAACGAATTTATGAACGGGGGAAAGATTACTACTATCACGGCAGAGTTAAAAACTTAATGCTTGATGAAGACGATAATTTTTCTGCAATCGTTAAAGGAAATCGGACATATAAAGTAACTGGTAGATACCATAATGGAAAATTTTCTCAACTTCACTGCGATTGTCCCTATGCGCAGGATAACCATCGTTGCAAACACATGGCTGCGGTTTTAGAGGCAATTGATGGTGATGATTCGGCAAATGTTGAACCACAAAAATCGTTAGGTGAGGTTCTTCAATCAGCCTTTCCGCCAAACCGTTTACTAGTTGATCCGCTGAGTTTTCTAGGTAAAGAAGTTTTTCCGCTACGGCTGATTGAACATGTCTTTACTAACCTTGACGATGTTGAAGTCATTTCCGAGATCCTAGTTAAAGCTGCAGATACTTATTTCACAATTCCTGGAGCTAAGTGGAATTATTCAGTGGCTGGGCGGTTTAAACAATATTACTTTTCAGTGCTAGTTGCTTTTAATCGAAAAACAATTGTGGACGTCCAGGTAGACTTTGTAAAGACAAGAGAAGGACAACAGATCGCTGAAATGGTTGCTCTTTATTACTTATTAAAGTACCTTGACCAGCATAATATTGAAGAGAATACTAATGAAGCGGCCCGTCAAATGCTAGCTAATTTCCTTGATCACGATCCTGATAATCAGACGATCATTACTGCTAATATCGGTGAATACTACGGTGGTGGTCAATACCTTTACTTCCGGGCAGGTGTACCAGACCATATGTATAAGTTTCCAAACTTGACAACTTTAACAAATGGGATTGCCCGTGGTGAGCGGCTTCATTTAGGAAAGTTCTTTGATCAGCAAATTATCCCCGAAAACCTTGATAAAGATAGCAAACAATGGTTAGACTTGATCATCAAGCTATCCTCGACTGCTGATTTAACGCGCGATGGGTATTACGAAGCATCCGTAAAAAATGAGCTGCCCCTGGCTGGTGTGATTATGGATGAAGTTGATCAAATATTAAAGACTGGTAATACACTTTATAATCGGTGGAAAGTGCCTATTAAGCGGGAAGAACGGGCATTAAAAGCGACAGTTTCAATTAAAGCATATGGTGCCGATGACGATCCAAGTCGTCACCTTGATGTTAGTGTTGATCTTCCTGCTGACCTTATTCATGGACAGGCAGCCTATTACCACCTTGATGACCATACCTGGACTGCTTTTACAGGAATAGCCCCTAATAAGTTAGGACCTGTTTTTCCAGTAACCAGTGACCTTGTCTTTGGTGTCGATACTATGGCTGAGTTTTACCGCTATGTGTTACCCAAGATTCAGTCGATGTTTTCAGTCGAGCTGCCCCAAGATCGCGATTTATCAAAGTTTTTGCCTCCGTTACCAACAGTAGTTTTCTTATTGGATTATCATGATGAACAGATTTTTTGTGACTTGGCAACTGAAACTGATGGCAAAACACAAAAGATTAAGAAGATTGATGACCTTCCGCAATTTTTGATGCAAAGAGTTGAACGGGTACTAGCTAAATATTTCACCAAGTTTAATCAAACCGGGACAAGAGCAGTTCTGTTAGTTGATGAGGCAACGAATTTGCTAGCAACTGGCGTCAATGAATTGCAAGAAATAGGAATTACTAAGGCTACTCCTGCATTTAATGGGTTATACAAACAGCCGTTTACTAAGGTAAGTGTCGGTATCTCCGTTGACTCTGGCCTTTTAAAGCTTGATTTTGGGGATGATCAACTAACCGCTAAAGAAATCAAGCAAATTCTAAGAGATTTTCGACCGCATAAACAGTATTATCAATTGGGCAAGAAAACCTTGAAGATGGATGAACCTTCGCTAGCTGAATTAGTTGAGACATTGCGCAAAATGGGAATCTCATCACGTGATTTTACTGCGGAAGAACTTAAATTGCCGGTGTATCGTGCTCTTTATCTTGATGATCTTTTATCCCACCAAGAAGCATTGAATTATCGTACTACTTCAGAATTGCACCAGCTAGTTACTGATGTTAAAACTCCTCAGAAAGATTTTAAGGTGCCGGCAAATCTTCATGCAACATTGCGTCCCTATCAATATGATGGTGTCCAGTGGTTAATGGCCTTAATGAAGTATCATTTTGGTGGACTGCTGGCGGATGAGATGGGACTAGGCAAGACCCTGCAGATTATTACTGTTCTATTAAGTGAACAAGGAAACGGACAGAATTTAATTGTTGCCCCAGCAGCAGTTATCTATAATTGGCAAGACGAGATTAAAAAGTTTGCGCCAGACCTTAAAGTAACTGTTCTTGATGGTAGTAAAGCTGAACGACGGAAACAGTTTGCGCAAAGTACAGAAAGGGATATCATTATTACTTCCTATGATGCCGCCAAACGAGATATTGATTTTTATGAAGGGCATGTCTTTAATATTGAAGTTATTGATGAGGCCCAGTACATTAAAAATCCCCAAACTGCTGCCGCTAAAACAGTCAAAGCGATCAATGCTAAGCAGCGTTTTGCTTTAACTGGAACTCCGATTGAGAATCGGTTAAGCGAACTTTGGAGTATTTTTGACTACTTGATGCCTAGTTTTCTTGGTTCTTATCAGCAGTTCCGCAAACAATATGAAGGACCGATTATTAAAAATCAGGATGACCAAGCTCAGGACGACTTAAAACGTTTGGTACAACCATTCATGCTCCGTCGTTTAAAGAAAGATGTCCTTAATGATTTACCGATGAAAAATGAACAGGTATTTTTAACACCCATGGTTGGTAAACAAGAAAATCTATATCAGGCACGGGCTCAAAGATTGATAAGACAGATTCAAAAACAGAATGATGAAGAATTTCAGCAGAATAAATTAGCAGTCTTGGCAGAAATTACTCGTCTTCGTGAACTATGCTGCAGTCCTCAATTGTTAGATAGTGGGTACAGTGGTCCTTCGGGAAAAATTAAGGCAACTATGAACTTAATTAAGGATGAAGTGGCGGATAATCATAAAATTTTACTCTTCTCGCAGTTCACATCGGCATTAGCAATCTTAAAAGAAAAACTTGCTAAAGCAGGAATTAAGTACTTTGTGATTGAAGGAAAGACAAAGAAAGCAGATCGTTTACAATTTGTTGATGAATTTAATTCCTACGATCAGCCAGCTGTCTTTTTAATTTCTCTGAAAGCAGGAGGAACGGGGTTAAATCTTACGAGTGCTGATGTTGTCATTCATTTTGACCCGTGGTGGAATATTGCGGCTGAAAATCAGGCGACTGACCGTGCTCATCGTTTTGGTCAAAAGAATAACGTAACGATTTACAAAATGATTGCACAAAACACAATTGAAGAGAAGATCATTGAAATGCAACAGAAGAAAGAAGCTCTTGCCAATTCTATTCTTTCAGGAAACGAGCTAGCAAATGCCGTCATCAACAAGGAGACACTTCTCAACATTCTCAAATAATATAGGTTTTGTGAAGTTTTATCCTAAGTACCTATAAAATCCCGCTATAACTTGCTATACTTAAAATATTAATATGTGAAAAAAGGGATGAGAAGAATGGTAATGGTTGATTTGCATTGTCACCTTTTGCCGAGGATTGATGATGGTTCAAAAAGTATGGCGATTTCATTGCGACTTGCAAAAGAAGCAACAGAAAACGGGGTTACCCATGCACTTTTGACCCCTCACCATATGAACGGGCACTATGTAAACCATAAACAAGATGTTTTAGCGCGAACAAAAGAATTTCAAGAAGAACTAGAGAAAAATAATATTCCATTAACTGTCTTTCCTGGACAAGAAGTGCGAATTAATGGTCAGCTAATTGAAGCCCTTGATAATGATGATATTTTATTCGCTGATGAGAGTGGAAAGTATATGATGCTGGAATTCCCAGACAATGATGTACCCCATTACACTAACCAGATGATTTTTAACCTTCAACAACGGGGAATTACGCCAGTGGTTGTTCACCCTGAACGGAATACCAAGATCATGGCTGAACCGGACTTGCTTTATCAAATGCTGGAAAAAGGATGCTTGTCGCAAATTACCGCTAGTTCCTATGTTGGTACATTTGGTAAAAAAGTCGAAAAATTCAGTAAAAACCTGATTGCGGCTGGTCAAGGATATATCTTTGCTTCTGATGCTCATGACCTTCCAGGACGAAAATACGAAATGCGGCAGGCTTTTGACAAATTATCGCGTGAATTTGGCGCTGACGTTGCTCAAGAATACCAAGATAATGCGCGAGCCATCATTAACGGGGATGAAATTGGTCGCCATCAGATTAAGAAGGTTCAGCAACGTAAGAAATTGTTTGGGTTGTTTTAAAAAGCTAAGATTAGTTCAGAGACTGTGACATAAATCAAATTACTTTTATAAAAGACAAATAGCGCAGTACAACAATGGTCTCCAACGCCCGGTTTAAACCGAACATTGGAGGCCTATTATTGCTTGCGGGGATTGGAAGAGGGATAAATTGATGGCATTATATTTTACAGATGTTTTTTCGGGAAGTGCCGATTGGATCGTGACTGACCCTCATGCACAAGGCACGATTGTTAAAGTATCACAAGGGACGGCCTACTTAAATCCAAAGTATCAATATCAATATTCGTTAGCAAAGAATGCTGGTCGGCTTTTAGGACTCTACCATTATGCTGGTGGTGGCAACCCGATCGCAGAAGCAAAGTATTTCTTATCGCATATTCAAGATAAGCTTGGCCAGGCAGTTTTAGCCGTTGATTGGGAACAATATCAAAATGCTGCCTGGGGTGATACGACTTGGGTACGGCAATTTGTTGATGAAATTCACCGCCAAACGGGGATATGGCCGTTAATCTATGTTCAAGAATCAGCAATTTGGCAAGTTGCTAATTGTGTCAGTGATTGTGGCCTCTGGGTAGCCAAGTATGCTTCGATGGATTGGCATTCGTGGACGGTTCCGGCAATGACAGTTAATACGAGTCCATGGCAGACATATACTCTTTGGCAATTTGCGGGGGACGATGAAGACCGCTCAATTGCAACGGTTGATCGTGAGGGCTGGGAGCGCCTTGCTAATCCAAGCGGTCAAGTTGATGTTAAGCCAACCCTAACACAAAGCGATTCATCAACGTGGACAGATTCCTTGGGCGATGAGTGGCACCGTGAAAAGGGACGCTTTATCACAGATCGCGTTCTTGATTTACGCTGGGGTGCACTGCCGACATCTTCTGTGATTGTGACCTTGCCAGTTGGCTCCGTCATTGATTATGATGCCTGGTCACGTCATAATGGCTATGTTTGGTTACGCCAGCCCCGCGTATATGGGCAATATGGCTATCTTCCATGCCGAAACGCTGATAGTAATGAGGCATTTGGCAAGTTTGAACCACTTAGTTAAGAGAGTCTCTATCATTCACATTGAATGGTAGGGACTATTTCTGTAAAAATAGGATTTTAAGTGGATTTAACGATTTTTTGCGTATATATAATATTAGAGACACTATTTTCAGGAGGAATTTATGCGTTTTTTACATACGGCTGATTGGCATATTGGCAAGACCTTAAACGATTTTAGCTTGCTTGATGATCAGCTAGCAACCTTTAAGCAGATTGAAGCAATTGCCAAAGACCAGCAAGTTGATGCGATAGTGATTGCGGGAGATTTATATGATCGGTCCGTGCCCAATGAAGCAGCGGTTAAGCTTTTAAACCAGATGCTGCAAGAATTAAACTTGAATGATCATTTTCCTTTATTGGCAATCAGTGGGAACCATGATTCAGCGGTTCGTTTAAGTACGGGGACCGATTGGTTTGCTTACCAGTCATTTTTCTTAAATACTGACATTAATGATGCTTTTACCTCGGTCACAATCAAGGATACCCAGTTTTTCTTATTGCCATTCTTTGGGATTCAAGAAGTTCGCAACTATTTTAATGATGACAAAATTAAAAATGTCAATGATGCGATGGCGCGGATTACAACTGAAATGGAAAAGCATTTTGCTCCTGATAAAAGACATGTCCTTGTCGCCCATTTCTTTGCGGCTGGAAGTAAGCGAACGGCGGATTCTGAAACTTTGATTGAGATTGGCGGATTAAGTGCGGTCACGACAGATGTTTTAGCTCCCTTTGATTATGTTGCTCTTGGTCACCTTCATAATCGCAACGCTTTAAATGACGAAAAAGTTAGGTACAGTGGCTCCCCAATGAAATTTTCAGTATCGGAAGCCAAGCAAGAAAAGGGCGTCTGGATTGTTGATACAGCACCTTTTAAGGCCGAGTGGGTTCTACTATCGCCAGTTCATGATATTCACCTTTTGAAAGGGAGCTTTGCTGAACTGGCTAAAAAACCTGAAGAAGCATTACGGGACGATTTTTATGACATTGAATTGACCGACCAAGAACGAATTCCCGATGTGCTAAACAAGTTACGCGAATATTATCCGAAGATTGTCAGCCTTCACCGGACACATCAGGCCAAGCAGGTTCAACTCAACCTTAGTAAAAAGCGTGCTCAGGAATCGCCCCTTGATTTGCTTGCGGATTTTTATTCCCAAACGATGGGAAATGATTTAACTGACCGCCAAAAGAAATGGGCAGAAAAGGCCTTGACTCAAATTATGAAAGGGGAAGAATAGGATGCGTCCATTAACGATTGAACTACATTGCTTTGGGCCGTATGAGCATCAAGTGATTGACTTTACGCAGTTCACAGAGCGTTCCTTATTTCTGGTAGCAGGGAATACTGGTGCGGGGAAAACCACGATTTTTGATGCAATGTGTTATGCACTTTTTGGTCAAACAACCAATGATCGTGATCGGTCGGCAGCTGCTTTACGTTCTGATTTTGCACCAGCTGATCAAGAAACAATGGTGAAGTTTACCTTTGAACACCAAGACCTTAAATATCAAATTATGCGTCGTCCTAAACAGGTTTTAAAGGGACGCCGCGGCAATTTAGTTGAACATAATCAAGCCGTTGATCTTATTTATCCGCTTGAAAGCGATCATCCCCATGAAATCACTAAGATCAAGGAAGCAGACACGTTTATTACTGACCTGCTCAACCTGACCCGCGATCAATTTAAGCAGATTGTTCTTCTCCCCCAAGGAAAGTTTCGGCAGTTTCTTGATTCAGATAGCAATACGAAGGAAGCTCTTCTACGGGACCTCTTTAATACGTCCCGTTATGAGCAGTGGGCAACGCAACTAAAAAATGATTTGCGTGAACAGAAGAAGTCATTGACGACTCAAGAAACAAAACTTCAATCATTAAAGGAAACAGTAACCGAGATTGATGCGCAATTAACAACTAAAGAATGGTTAGCAGAAGCAAAAAATTACCTATCCCGACTAAAGGCTAATCTTGAACGCTTGGGCGATGATGAGCAGCAACAGCAAAAGAAAGTTGATCAGCTTGATTCCCAACTTCATACTGAGCAAGAGTTAAAAAAGAACATTGAGGCATTGGCTGAGCTTGTTAAGGCTGGAGAAATACTGCAAGCTCAAGCAGGAGAGATTCAAGAAATAAAGCAACAAGTAAGATCCCTTGACTGGTATCAAGAACACCAGACAGAATACCAACGGTGGAAAGATGGCGAAAAGCGTCTCCAAAAATTAACAGCGGACAATGAAATTCTCCATGAGAACCTGCGCAACCTTCAAAAGCAACAGCAAGTAATTGAAACCGAACTGCAGCAAACGAGCAAGCAGCAAGAAGAGATTGATCAGCTTCAAACAGAGGTCGCCGACTTAACGAATAAACTACCATTATTCGATGATCGAGATAAGCTAAAATCAACTGTCGATGAACTACAAACAAACTTAAAGCAGCAGAAAAAACAGCAAGCTGATTCCAAGAAGAAGTTGCAAGACGCTCAACAGCAATTGACGGTTGTTACTAATAATTTAAAAGAGCATGAAAACTTAGGGGAAGTTCAAGTTCAACTAGCAAAGAAGGAAAGCCTTCAAGAAAAATTAACGACTGCTGGAAAAGATTTAAAGCAATTAGAAACAGAACTTTCATCTGAAAAGGAAAATTGCGCGAAATTAGAGCAAAAGCAGGGGGATGCTGAAAAACTCGTTCAAGAATCGCAAAGTAGGTTGGATGACTTGAATGATCGCTTTGCCCGTCACCAAATTGCCATTCTTGCTCAAAAATTAAAGCCGGATACACCTTGTCCAATTTGTGGATCGCTTGACCATCCACATCCAGCAAATTTAGCAGATGATGGTGAGTTGGTAACGGAAGCACAAGTTAAAGCAGCAACCGTTAAAGTTCAACAAAATCGTAGTACGTTTGACCAGTTAAAAGAGCAAGTTCGCCAAAGCGTTGCCCAAATTGCTAGCTTAACGACACAGGTAGAAACTCAGCAGGCAAATTTAGCCGAACTATTAGGGGAGAATGAATTACCGAGTGATTGGGAAGGACAAATTGAAAACCACGCGCAAAAACTAGCAGAAATGAAGACTGACCTCGATAGAATAGAACAACAGGTTAAAGAATGGCGCCAAGAAGAGGAAGAATTACAACAAGAATCCAAGTTCTCTCAAGAAGAATTAGGTAAAATAGACGAAAGTGTGAACCGCTGCAAACAGGATTTAATCGCCAAGCAGACTATTCTGAAAGAAAAAGCAGCTTCTTTACCAGCAAAATTTACTACTAAAGAAGCTGCTGACAAGCAAATTCAAACTGATCGACTAAAGATTAAAGCCTTTAATAACCAGCTTGAATTATTGCAACAACAACGACAAGAAAATGCTGAAAAATTAGCAGGGACAAATAGTCGGATCGATCAGACTAAAGAAGAAATTACTACCCAAACGACGCAACAGGATAACTTACACCAATATCTTGTGAACCTTTTAGTCCAATATGATGTCCAACTTAAATGGAATTTCTGGCAAGAAGCTAGTGAACAAGTAGCAACATTATCGTCATTACGTGAACAGGTAACGACCTTTGAGAATCAAGTCCAGGATAATCAGTCCCAACAAGAGCGGTTGACTAAGGCCATCAATAATTATCCCATGCCAGATATTACGTCAACGCAGACCAAACTTAATACTGAGCGTGAACAACTTCGGCAATATCAGCAAGAAATGGGTCAGTTAACTGCGCAGTATAAGCAATTAGAAGAAACGGATCAAAAGATTATTAAGGTAGTTGAAAAAACAGGAAAACTTGATCAAGAAATTAATGAATTACAAACATTAACAGACGTCGTGACTGGGAATACCGAAAATCACGTTAGCCTAGAACGGTATGTATTACAGGCATATTTTCAAGATGTCCTCGTAGCAGCCAATGTTCAGTTAGAACGATTAACTAATGGCCGCTACCAGTTTGAATTAGCGACGGAAAGTCATGGAGCTGGTGCCAAGTGGAGTGGACTTGAAGTTAATGTATATGATGATAATGCTGGCAGAACGCGAAGTGCCCGGACGCTTTCTGGTGGTGAAAGTTTTATGGCTTCACTTGCCCTTACTTTAGCTCTTTGTCAGATTGTCCAAGAGCAAAGTGGGGGAATTAAGATTGATGCGCTCTTTATCGATGAAGGATTTGGTTCCCTTGATCAACAAGCTCTTGAAGATGCTCTTCATTCCCTTCAAGAACTCGAAGGTCACCGGATGATTGGAATTATCAGTCATATCACTGAACTGGAAGAACAGATTCCAGATCAATTAATTGTTCGATCACGAAATGGCCGTAGTTATGTCTCATACCAGCATGAAATATAAGCTTAAAATAGTATTTAAATCTGAAATGATGAAATTAAATAAAAAAGTTAAAAATAAAAAGTGCAAAAATTAGTTTTTTTCGTATATAAATATATAGGGGAGGTGATTTGCAAGATGAAGACTTGTTCGTTCATAAACTCCTTTCCCCATTGTTTACTGTCTTCATTTGTAAGTCACTTTTCCTAAATGGGAGCTGGGACATGAGTCAAGTTGCTTTCATGGTGAAAATCGACTTTTGTCTTGCTCTCTTTCTTCTCCCACAAATCTCAATGTAAAGATCTCTTATCTGCTCTTTTACGAACCACCAGATAGGAGATCTTTATTTTTTAAAATAAAAAGTGCAAATGTTATCTTTTTCCGTATATATTTAAGTGAAGGCCTAAAAAATGCATTTAATGCTCTTTAACTCCATATTATCTTCCACAGTCAAATCGGCCTTCATTTCAAAAGCTAGGAAATTCTTCTTAGCTTTTTCTTATAAAAAAGTCATTATTGTGGGGAGGGCAATAATGACTTTGAAATTATTTATCTTAATGATTTGCGGTATCCAGCGGCTTGCGCTTCTGCTTCTGAATTGAAATAGACCGCATTTGCTGAATTCATATGATAGCCTTGTTGATCAGGCGTATGGTAGATTTTTGAACGAGCATTACCAACGATCATACCGGCCTGATCGGTTCGCATATCACCGTTATTCGATGGTGCAGTTGAACTGCTGCTTGTATTAACTGCTGAACTTTCCTCACTACTGCTGCTAGATGATATTTCTGAAGATGATTCGCTTTCAACAACTGGTTTTACGTAAGTAGTATTAGTAACAGTAAAACTTGTTTTGGCGCTTTTATTATCATCACCATTAGTGGCGGTAATATCGAAACGACACTTCTTGGTACTAGTAGCAAGTTTTAGACTCTTATTAAAATTACCATTATCATCGGCTTCGACAGTATAGCGACCGTTGTTTCCGCCATGCTTTACAATTTTAATCGTTGCATTGGCTTCAGTCTTTCCTGAAAAAGCGATAGATCCATCTGCTTCAGTATCGATCTTAATCCCTTTGCTTGTAGCTTGCGCATTCTTACCGTCTGGGATATTAACGGTAAGTGGTAAATCACTGGCAAGTACTGAATGTTGGTTAATTGGAATAATAAATAAACATATTCCAGTAAAAAAGCTAGTAAAGATTGTTGCTAGTTTTCTCACAGTCCACTTCTCCCCTATTCATTAATAGTTGTTTTCCCCTGTAAGATCATATCATATAAAAGGTGATTTAAAAAGTTAATCTAGTCGTGTTGTATGCCCTTACAAAGTATCAAAATTACTATAAAAATTAACTTTTGGTCATGATAAAATTAAAACAACTTTTAAGCTATTGTCCATTGTATATTTATAGAGGAGTTTTTTATGAAGAATAATAGTTCAAAATATTGTTTATTATTAGGGACAGCGCTGTTAGGATTATATTTTCAAGCTAATAGCGTTCATGCGGATACGACTGGTGCCACAGCTAATGGTGAGACTACTAATAGCAATGTTACGCCAATGGTTCAGACTAATAAGGATGAGGCAAGTACACCGCAAACAACTACTGATTGGTCTGACCCAGCCAAATATCAAAATGACATTCCAGTTCAGATTTTAGGAATCAATGACTTGCATGGTGGGTTAGAAACGACTGGGTCAGCTACGATTGGAGACAAGACTTATTCGAATACCGGAACAGCTGCACGCCTAGCTGGTAATCTTGATGCGGCGGAGGAAAGTTTTAAGAACGCTAATCCGACGGGAACTTCAATTCGGGTAGAAGCTGGAGATATGGTTGGGGCTTCTCCAGCAAATTCTGCTCTTCTCCAAGACGAATCAACCATGCATGCTTTAGACGCAATGCATTTTGAAATCGGAACTTTGGGAAACCATGAGTTTGATGAAGGATTAGCTGAGTATATGCGGATTGTTAATGGTGGTGAACCTACTAAACAATATAATGAAGCTGAGATGGCCTATCCTCATGTGAAAACAGGGATTAATATCATTACTGCCAATGTTGTAAATAAATCTGATGGTCAGATCCCATTTGGAATGCAACCATACTTGATTAAAGAAATTCATACTAGTGATGGTAAAGTTGCTCGGATTGGATTTATTGGGATTGAAACTACTTCCCTACCAATTTTAACCTTATACGATAATTACAAAGATTATGATGTTTTAGACGAGGCTGAAACAGTTGCAAAATATGATCAAATTTTACGTAAAAAGGGTGTTAATGCAATTGTAGTTCTTGCCCATACGGGAGTTTCAACGGATAAAGATGGCTGCACTAAGGGTAATGCTGTTGATATTATTAAGAAGCTTTACCAAATTGACCCTGATAATTCTGTCGACCTTTATATTGCTGGTCACTCCCACCAATATGCTAATGCTACTGTTGGTAGTGTAAAATTAGTGCAAGCCATTTACACAGGTAAGGCTTACGATGATATTATCGGTTACATCGATCCAACAACTAATGATTTCGCACCAAATAGTCTCGTTTCGCATGTCTTTCCTGTACTATCTGAAAAGGATGCATCTAATATCAAAACAGATGCAAATGTTACAGCAATTGTTGAAGATGCTAACAATCGAGTAGCACCAATTATTAATAAGAAAATAGGGGAAGCTGCTACAACAGGCGATATTCTTGGACGACTACATAATACCCCTACTCGTGAAAATTCCGTTGGTGAATTAGTTGTCGATGGTCAATTATATGCCGCTCATAAGGTGGGCTTACCAGCTGATTTTGCGATGACTAATACAGGGGGCGTTCGTGCAGATCTGCATGTTAATCCTGATCGTTCCATTAGATGGGGCAGTGCCCAAGCGGTTCAACCATTTGGTAATATTTTGCGGGTAGTTGAAATGACAGGGGCACAAATCGTTGAAGCCTTGAATCAACAATATGACGAAGATCAAGCTTACTACTTACAGATTTCCGGGCTTCATTATACTTATACTGATCAAAACGATCCTAACCAACCATATAAGGTCGTTCAAGTTTATGACCAACATAATCAACCGCTTGATATGAATAAGACTTATAATGTTGTCATTAATGACTTTTTAGCAGGTGGCGGAGATGGCTTTTCTGCATTTAAGGGTACCAAAGTTGTCGGGATTGTTGGTCAAGATACAGACGCGTTTATTGACTATATTACTGATATGACTAATGATGGTAAACCAATTACCGCACCAACAATGAACCGTAAGATTTACTTGACTGCTGAACAATTAGCGAAGGCTGACTCAGATTCACAGTCACAAACAGGAACTAATCAGAACACTCAAAACGATGCTAATTCCCAGACTGAAGGAAATCAGCTTCAAGAAGTTCCAAGCCAACCGGTATCTCCAAC
>Ga0209064_1002979_pt1 | contig 16358 bp, 16 predicted proteins | sample Inofromicrocosms_FD_187498 | JGI IMG/M metagenome (GOLD analysis project Ga0209064, IMG submission 187498) | Mouse cecum microbial communities from Vienna, Austria - Inoculum for glucosamine and mucus D2O microcosms (SPAdes) (version 2) | ecosystem: Host-associated > Mammals > Digestive system >... | reverse complement strand
TCTTTTCGGCTGGCTCGACAAATTCCGCAGACTTTGGAAAAATTGTGAACGCAAACTTTATATTTCTGCTCAGATTCTCACGTTTGCCCTCATTGCCATCCTCATTAGAAGATTTTAAACAGGCTCTAAGGAGGAATGACAAAATGGGAACCTATGGAAATATTTATAATGAGGTAGACATCCCGCAGGAGCTCCTACTTCTCAAGCCCTTCGCTTTCAGTTTTCTGGATAAGCATGACAAACCCCCGGTGGAAAGCGAACGCTTCCTTCGCACCACCAACGATGAACGCGCCTACTGGTGGCGTGAGGGCGGTGATGTGGTGTTGAGCCCGGAGATGCATCACTGGCTGGGAGAATTGAGGAAGGAATACGATAAGATTATTTCCTATCCTGGTCCTGTCCCCGCCAACTATGAAAAAATCCTTCTGAGCACCCTTGTCCGGGCGCAAGAGGAATACGGCGTGCTATTCTTTGCCTCCACTTTCGAGGAATTTATCGCCCATTCTGAACATCGGGACGTACAGGCGGCCATCGTGCTGCTCACCCGGCTGTTGGACGGCTACCAGCCCGAGGGTGAGTACCTGACCCGAGAGGGCTGGACGTGGGATGCCCAAAGGCATCGGCACAACGACAATTTCGGGGCCTATGCCGTTAAGCTCTATTTCGCCGTCTTGGGAAACCTGGAACTGCGGCGGAAAGTATTTAAATTTTAACTGTCAGGAGGGACACACATGACCACCGAACAATATCAAAAAGAAATGGCGAAAAACATTGAGCAAAACACTCTCGGGCCGAACGACACATTCCGCTTCACTTGCAAAGAGTGCGGGGCGTGCTGCCGGAATCGCACCACCCCCATCATGCTCACTGGCCTGGACATCTATCGGATGGCAAAAGGGCTGAGCATCGACCCATACGAGGTGCTGGCCCGCTTCACCTCTGGCTATGTGGGTGATGTCAGCCACGCCCCTGTTGTGATACTGAGGGAGCGCTTGGATGGCTCGTGCTCCCTGCTGAGGAAGGGGAAGTGCACCGTACATAGCTGCAAGCCCATTGCCTGCGCCGCATATCCCATTGGCCGCTATGTGAACCTCGCTACCAAGGAGAGCGGGTATATCCGCCAGTCCGGTGGGTGCAAAGGGGCCGTTGATGGCCGCGTCTGGACACTGGATGAATGGCTGGATACCTGGGGCTTGAAGGAACTGGACGCGCCCAGCCTGTCTTGGAATCTGATGGCCGGCATGGTGGCGGAGGTGATGCATCCCATCAAGCTCGAACACATCGGCCGGGATGTGATTTGGGCGCTCTATCAGCATATGTACGGCGACTATGACACAGACAGGGAGTTCATCCCTCAGGTGGAGCGCAACACCGAAGCCCTAAGACAGTTCTTCAAGGCAAACAAAATGTTGAAGTGAGCGGCGCAGGCCCCGTAACAAAAAACAACTGTTAAGCGTGACAGATTATTTCCCCTCAAAATCGCCCCGAAAGGAGGGCTTCACATATGAAATCCGTCATGGATACTCGCTCCACCATTTCTGTTACACACGGCTACGCACGCTGCTCCACCAATGAGGAGAAACAGGACATCGACCGCCAGACCCGGGAGCTGAAAAAGCAGGGGGCCGACAGGATTTGGCTGGAGTTCGAGCATGGCGACGCCGCCTCCAAAGAGCAGCAGGCCATGATGCTCGACACGGCCAGCCCGGGCGATACCATCATCACCTTGGAAGTGTCCAGATTAGCCCGCTCCACCAAGCAGCTCTGTGAAATCATCGATGTGGTGAGGGACAAGCATCTCCGGCTTATTATCGTGGGGAGCATCATCATGGACTGCCGGAATGGCAGCCCCGACCCAATGACCGAGGCATTTTTGCAAATAGCGGGTGTTTTCAGTCAGTTGGAGCTGTCCATGATTCGGGCACGCGTGAAATCCGGCATGGCCAACGCCAAGGCCAAGGGAAAGCGCATCGGCAGGCCGCCTGTCTCGGCCGAGAGCATCCCCAATGCGTTTCTGCGCTACTATCCAAGATATCAGGCCGGGAACATCAGCCTATCGGAGCTGGCCAGACTGGCGCAGGTATCCCGCCCCACCGCATATCGGTACATTCGAGCCTTGACCACTTAGAGGCCGCAAAAAAATAAAGTAAGGAAAAGGGCTTCCCTGATGGGAGCCCTTTAAAAATATAGAATACCGTCGTAAAACGCGACGGTATTCGCACCTTGCAGATAAAGCCGGAGGGGAGTCGCGTTTTGCGACCCCCCTGTTTTAATAGGCGTTTAAGAAGATTCTCCCTCGTTTTCACTCAGCCCCAACCGCTCCGCGATTTCCTCCGGCTTCATCCCCGACTTCTCAGCCTTTTTCAGCAGAGATGCTATTTTCTGCTTCTTCGTGAGCCGGGGTTTTCTGGGCTTTGGAGGGGCCAGCACCGCCTTTTTCTTCTCCTCCAAGGCGGAAATCATCTGCTGCTTGGCTTCAATTTTGGCGTTGAAATCCGCGATGGCCGCAGCCTTTTTCTCCTCAATCCCCTCAATGGCCTTGTTCAGCTCCTGGATTTTCACGTCGATATCGTCGGCGATTTGCTGGGGAGTGCGGCGAGTGCGCTTTGCCTGTTGTTCCATTGTGCGTTTCTCCTTCAAATGTATGATATTTGCATTTCTGCATTGGGGCACCCTAAATTATAGCGCAGAATCAAACTGCTGATACATTTCCTGTTTCAAGGTCAAATCCGCTCCAACTTCGCCTTGAATGAAATCTTCCTGGGGGTAGCCATGCTGTCAAACTGCACCACATGGGCGCCCTCCCCCACTTCCAGCACCGTGCCCTCGCCGAACATGGAGTGCCGCACCCGCTGCCCCACGGCCATCAGCATATCGCTGTCGTCCTCCGGCAGATAGCGTGTGCTGCGCTCAACATACTCCCGCGCCTCCTGGATAAGCCCCTCCTGCGGGGGAAGGGTGAAGGTCAGCAGCGCTTGGTCGATGTCCAGCAGGAAGCGGGAGGGATACCAGGGCGAGCCGTCGTAGCTCCTCCCGCCCGCCATGGACAGATACAGCCCCTGTTCCGCCCGCGTGAGGGCCACGAAGGCCAGCCGCCGCTCCTCCTCCATGCCCTGGAGCGTGCGCACCTTCCGGGAGGGGAAAATGCCCTCGTTCATCCCGCAAATCCACACATAGGGGAACTCCAAGCCCTTGGCCGCGTGGACGGTCATCAGCTTCACCTTGTCCTTGGCGTCATTCCCGCCGTCCGCGTTGGTGAGCAGGGCGGCATAGGTCAGGTAGTGGGGCAGCGTCACCTCCTCGCCGCAGGTGGTCTCATACACATACACCGACTGCTTCAGCTCCGCCAGATTGTCCAGGCGGTCCTGGTTCCCCTCGGTGCGGAGCATCTTCTCATAGCCGCTCTCATTGAGGATAGCCGCCAGCACCTCCGACACGGGCTTGCCCTCGTGCTCGGCGGCGAATAGTTCAATGAGGGAGATAAACTGCTGGGCTTTCGTCCCTTTCAATGTGGGGTCATCCAGGTTTTCCTGGAGTGCCTGATAGAGCGAACAGCCCCGCCGGGCGGCGTACTCCTCCAAAAAGGCCATCCGGCGCTTGCCCAGATTGCGCTTGGGAGTGTTTGCCACCCGCCGGAAGGAGAGGTCATCCTTGTAAGCAATCATCCGCAGATAGCTGAGGGCGTCCTTCACCTCTTTACGGTTGTAAAACTGCACCCCGCTGTAGAGCGTGTAGGGCACCTGCCCTTTCAGCAGCGCCTCCTCCACCGCCCTGGTCACATAGTGGGCCCGGTAGAGTATGGTGATGTCCCCCAGCCGCACCCCCTGGCTCTGGAGCTCCTTTATCTCGTCCACTATCGCCTGGGCCTCCGCCTCCGGGCTGGCCGCGAAGTGGCACATGACAGGCTTCCCGGATGGCAGCGTTGGGATGAGCTCCTTCTCCATACGGTTTTGGTTGTGGGCAATCAGGGAGTTGGCCGCCGCCAGTATCTCCGGGGTGGAGCGGTAATTGCGCATCATCATGATGGTGCGGGTTCCGGGGTGCTCCCGGTCGAAATCCAGCAGGTATTTCACATTGGCGCCCCGCCAGGTGTAGATGGTTTGGTCCGGGTCGCCCACGATGAACAGGTTCTTGTGATAGCCGCACAGCACCTCCATCAGCTCATATTGCAGCGAGTCAATGTCCTGGAACTCGTCAATCATGATGTATTCCAGGCGCTGCTGCCATTTCAGGCGGATATTCGGGTGTTCCTGGAAGATGTACAGGGAAAACTTGATGAGGTCGTTGTAGTCCAGGCCGAAGCACTTTTTCTCCTGGTAGAGATAGCCGTAGAAGATGATGTCGCCGGCGGCGGTGGCGCGGTCATACTTCTCCTTCAAGGTCTCCAGGGACATGGAAATCATGTCCCGATAATAATCTGGCTCCTTGAACAGCTTCTTGATTTCTATCATGTCCCTGGCGTCTGAGAATGTCATGTCCCGGAGCGTCAGACCCCGCTCCTCATAAATAATTTGGAGCATGGCGTCGATATCGCTGTTGTCCAGCACCAGGAAGCTGCGCGGATACTGGAAGGTGTGGCTGTCCTCCTGCAAAATGGACACACAGAAACCGTGGAAGGTGTTGATATACCCGGTGTCGTTGTCCCTGGTGAGCTGGTGGATGCGCTGGCGCATTTCGTTGGCCGACTTGTTGGTGAAGGTCACGCACAGGATGTTCCCCGGTAAAATCCCCAGCTCGTTCACCAGGAAGGCGAAGCGATGGGTGAGGGCCCGGGTCTTGCCGGAGCCCGCCCCGGCGATAACACGCACCCATCCCTCGGTGGCGATGACGGCCTCCCGCTGCGCATCATTCAGTTCGTTCAGGAAATCCATGGCCGCCCCTCCCCGCTGTCATTACTGATTATTATAGCAAGTAGGGGCAGGCTTTGCAATTCCAACGCAATATTTTAGATGGCATATGATTAAAAGGGGTAGTGAAATTCTTGGTTGCCATATAAATGTTATCCACACTAATTCATAATGAAAGGGCTCCCTCACTTTTGGGAAGCCCTTTAAAATATTCGCTATAACCCCGCAACCATGAATCCAGAAAATAATTTGCTATGTTCGTACCATTCTTTTAAAAAATATGTTGCATCTTCTTGTGGATTAGGAAGTTCTTTGCACATAAGATTAAGGATGTAAGAATCTACAATAAAGAGCGCAGCCAAGGCATCCAAAACATTTTTTTGATTGGCATACTTGTAATATGCTTTTCCTGTCCCAGGGCAAAGAGTTGTTCTGTCATGCTTAATCTTATTATACTTTGTCCACCACTCAGGATTGTTGGCATCAATATGATGATTTCCACGCTTATTTGTCGTTTCCTTGTAACTCCATCCAAGCCAAGGTGCTAACAACATTGAGTCCATCTTTCGAATCATTACATTCGCATTTGGAAAAAGAGGATTACTGTCCAAAATACATTTACAATATTCAGGCAATGTAGTGCCCTTAAATTTTGGATTGATACAAGTACACAGAAATTTTAATGTTACATCAATTTCACTGCAGATTGCCTGAATCAGTTTAATAAATTCGCTTGAAAAACTTCCAAAATTGTCCGGGTCAATATATAAATAACGTTCAGTATCACAAAAATCAGATTCCAAAACATGATAATACTCACTATATTGCCTCTGAAACTGAAATACATCTGAAATCTTCAATCTTTTTCCCCCGTTTTATTGTCCAGAAATTTTAATATAGCCATATATGTCTTACAACAATACCTTGTAGTTTTTATATTATAGCAGAACTAGCAACGCATAGTAAAGAGCCAAAAGCTGAAATTGCTGATTTAGCAGTTTTATACTGTAAAAGCTACAATACAGCCAGTTCCCCGGCTAAAGCCCGCTCAATTGCCATCACAATTTCATGTGGGGGCATATCCAGCGCATGGGCAATTTTGAACAGTGTGTCGATGGTTGGGGAGCGCAGACCGCGCTCAATTTTGCTATAGTGCGTACGGTCGAGGCCGGCCAGCCCGCTCAGCACCTCCTGAGACATCCCTTTTGACTTCCGCAGCCCGGTTATCACGCTACCCACCAATTCCGCGCTCACCATACATCTCCCTCCTATCGCTTTCATCATAGCAACAGGAGCAAGATTATTTGAGGTCACTTGACCTCGTTCAGAAGTTGTGATATCATTTTTTAGCCAACATTTCACAGATTTCTTGTGAATATAGATGTGATGTGCACTATTCTTTTCATTGCGAATATAAATGCCCCGCCAGACATTAAATCACTCAAAAAAGTGTGAATATATTGAAAATAACATCTATTTTTACAAGAAAATGCTTGAGTTTTTCAGTAGTTGTGTTATAATAAAGCCATACTATTCGTAATACAAATATATACTCACAACACTAACATTTAAGGAGGATTTCAAATAAAATGAAAACTAAGAAAATAATCAGCCTGGGCCTCACCCTGGCCCTCGCCCTTTCCCTGGTTTCCCCGGCCCTGGCCGCCCCCACCCCACAGGACACCTCAAAGGTCGTTTGCGTAGCAAACGGCCGCTCCCCCTTCTCTGACGTGCCCTCTACGCACTGGGGACTTGACGGCATCCTCGTTGCGTATGAGGACGGTGTCATGACTGGGACGTATCACAATCCCAACACCGGCGAGCGACAGTTCAGCCCGGCGGCCCCACTGACAATGGCCGAATGGAGCGTTATGATTTATCGGGCGTGGTATGCCGACGAGTCCTTCGCTGTTGCGGAGGAGAACTGGTGGAACAGACAGGCCGAGGTCCTGAGTCGCCATGGCATCTACGCCGGTTGGGGTTCCCTCAGCAGCATCCAGTTTAACGGCCCCGCTTCCCGGACTGCGATGGCTGTGACAATTGCCAATTTGATGAAGGATAAGGGCATCGCCGCTGACGCGTCCAAGGTCGAGGCTGCTAAGGCTCAGATTGCCGATTTGGATGACATCTATCCGATGTATCATGACGCGGTGGCGACCTGCTGGGCACTGGGCATCAGCAATGGCACCGGCGACGGCAAGTTCGACGGCAACGGCAACACCGAGCGTGCCGCTGCGGCCACCGTCTACGGCCGGGTGAAGAACGTGCTGGCCGGGGCTTCCTCCGGGAGCGAGAACCCGCCTGAGATTCCCACGCCTCCCACGACTGTGAGTCTTGTCGGCACTATGTCCAGCACCCGGCTCAATTTGGGCAAGAACGACATCGCAAGCCACGCTCCTATCACAGACTACTGGGCCCAGCAGTCCATGGAGATTCGGAATATCTCCGACCGCGATTCCTTCAATGCGGCTTGTCAGACTCTCAAGGATTCTGAGATGATTTTGACGCAGGGTGAGTTTAAGCTCGGCATGAATGTTTATTACCACTACGCAATGGCGAATAAGGTTTCAAATGCAACGCAAGATAATGTGGATGGGGCAATGGGAGCTCTATGTGGATATGGTGGAGATTACAATCCTTCTGGTGGTAGCTATCGGATTTATCTTATTAGCGCACTTCCCTCTGCTACTACTTCCGCCTCTCGTTTTGCCTCCACCATCTCGCAGATTAACGCCAATCCCGGCATGAGCGACCGCCAGAAGGCCGAGCTCTGTGTGAAAGCCGTGTGTGAACAGATTGACTATCAGGTTAATGGTGGTGCCAACTGGGGGAATGGTCTGGGGAAGGGGGACTGTACCTCGTACGCCCGCATGCTGAATCAAATTTTGTCTGCCGCTGGGCTGCCCAATCTGAACGTTGCTGGAACTGTTGCTGCTGGTGGGCACGCTTGGGTTCAGGTTAAACTGGACGGCACCTGGTACGTGATGGATGGGACCCTCACGGAGAACGACCCCAGCGCGACTGTGTTTACTTTTGCTGAGCACGAGTCCAAATACGGCTACAGCGGAATCAACGACCGTGACGCTTACAAAGTTGCCCGTGCCCTTATTGACGCTGCGTATCCCACAAACTGACTCACCATGCAAATGAAGGGACGACCTCAGCGGTCGTCCCTTCGCTGTAGTAAATTGTCCAACTGTCTGTGCAGAAAAAGGAGCAGTGACTATGAAAATCATTAACAAGAAAACCGTTTCCATCATGTCCCTCGTTCTGGTCCTGACCCTGGTCATCTCCGGCGCCCTGGTTGCTGTGCAACCCGCTCATATGGAGACATCCCCATTCACCGATGTGCCAGCATCTCATTGGGGGTTCCCTGGCATTCTGGAAGCCTACCAAGACAATGTGATGACTGGTACAAGCTATGACCCCAACACCGGCGAGCGCCAGTTCAGCCCGGCGGCCCCCCTCACGATGGCCGAGTGGACCGGTTTTGACAATGGCGGAATCATGTCTTTTGCCGAGCACGAAAGGATTGCTGGCTACAGCGGAATCAACGACCGTGACGCTTACAAAGTTGCCCGTGCCCTCATTGATGCCGCCTATCCCTCCAACTAAATCGCAGAACAATGGGACGGTCCTTCGTGGGCCGTCCCGCTTTTATGATAAAATGGCCCACTCTGGCGGTATTGGGGAATGGGGGGCCAGCATTTCTTCGAAATGCTGAACTCTATAAGGCAAATGTTCTCTGCTTTTGAGGAGCTGCTGTATGCCCCTACAGCAGCAGTAGTTTTTGACAAAGAAAGCACCTGTTGGCAAATGAATTTGTCGCTGCCTATGGTGCCGATTTCCCCAGACGTCTGGCCCCGAGTAAAATCCGCCACTGAGGATGTCCTTGAATTTTGGGAAGATGTGCGGAAAGAACTTCCCGATGATGGTCAATGGTGGTCGGAGGCAGACGCCTCATAAGCTCCGCATTCTCCCCAAAATAAAACATGGTAAGCACCGAGCAGGGCAGGTCGCAACCTACCCTGCTCTCATTATTTCTTGGGAACAGAATCCTATTGCCTTTCTGATTTCAGACTGAATCATATTATGAAGCACAGGTATACAAATTTCAACAAACCGGATTGAAAATGTTGCCCTCATGGGATTCCCGTTGCGTCAAATTTCCGAGCCTAATCGGCCTGGCATTTAACACCCCCTGTCCTTTAGCAAACCGCACCCAAACCATTCTCAAACTACACCCAAATTGAGAACAAATTAACGGCAAACTGTTCCCAAACTATTCCCAAAGCAGACACAAAGAAATGCGCTCAAACCGTTGAAAACAGTCACTTTCTACTTTCCGATTTCGTCAATGTAAGAAAGAAACCTTGCCACTTTTTGACCGAATTTATTAGGGCTTCGCAAGAGCTTTGATTGCTCCCTCATGGGTGTTGAGAGGCAATAAAAAAGCGCTCCCTCCCTGGTGAGCGGGATGGAGCTTCGCCACCTCCATATCGTAGCCAACGTCCCCGCCCACCAGGAATCGGCTTATTCCGCCGCCTATGAGTTCCTGCACCTTTTCTTCGGTGCTTGCCATGATTTCCGCCCTCTGGCCTTCTGGCAGCCTTCTATGCCCCGAAAAGCAGCAGCTCCTTGATTTCAGGCCATTCATGCACCCACATCCTAATATAATTGCCGTAAGTATACATAACGCGAATACATATATCTATCAAGAAATGGTATAGATGCGCAAAACTTGGCATAATAAGCATATATTCTGAGCTCAGGCAGGGATGATGAACATTGGATTTCAAGGCTGGCGGTCGAAATATTCAGCGCATTCGCAAGCAACGCAAACTCACCCAGGAAGAACTTGCGGAATTAGTCGGCTGCACCGCGAACACAATCTCGCGCATTGAATGCGGCAGTCTTTTTCCAGCGCTGGATACCGTCATTGCCCTTTGTAACGCTCTAAATACCACATCTGACTCGATTCTTGCGCAATATATCCAGGCCGACAGTGGTCTTCGATGGACCCACTTATCGGACAAACTCAGCACCCTTCCAGCGGCAAAGCAAGACAAAATTGAAGTCATATTAGACTGCTTGATTGATACGATTTGATATAAAAATAGCACCTGCCCGGCCGATTGGCTGGGGGGTGCTTTTTTATGGCTTCACAAAATCGTTTTTAGAACATTTGTAATAGATAAATTAGCAAAACATCCCTGTTTATTTCATATTTCGTGATATTTTATCTCGTTTTTGGATATATACAATTAGCCCACTTAAAAGGCTAATACCAAGGAATCTATACACAGGAGGCTTTCAAATGAACCAGGATAATAACAACCGTCAGGAGACTCAGAACGCCCAGGATACCCAGGACACCCCCACCTACCAGGCCATCAAGCGCCTCGCTATCCCGGAATCACTGAGGCCGATACGAGACATTCCCGAGATGTTGGTGGAGAACCGGCGTATCTGCATGGAGATGGCCCAGCAGGTCATGCGGCAGATGGCTATGCTCGCCACATACTTCGGGGTGCCGCTGATGGAAGTCATTTTCAATAGCGTCCCCGAGCAAGCCGAACTCGAGAATCTGGACGCGGACGGCATCCGAGAGGCCGCAGCGGCCAAGACCTATTGGGACCTCAAGGGGGCGGTCAGTCTGACCGACATCTGCAAGGGGATGCACGCGAGCAAAGTGCCCGCTCTCAAGCTCGCATCCGCTGAGATGCAGGAACGCGGGAGCATCCAAAAGATGTGTGGCGCGGAATCGCCCTTCCCTGAGGCCGAGAGGGAAGACGACGCCCCGCCGGCGGCCCAAGGCGCACAGGAGGGTGCAGTCAATGCTCCTCAGGGCGAGGAGGACATGAGCTGATTTTTCCACAGCCTTTGCTCAGCGTTTTTCCTTAAATATCTTCCTCGAACAAACAGCCAAAGGGGAGGTGTTCATTTCATCAGTTGCGGCAGCGCAAGCATTATGAGGTAGTCTGATGTCCGAGAGGACATGGCACACTTTGACTTACAGGGGGAAATCATTTAATTTCATAAGGCCAGTCCGCCAAGTGCGCTTCATGCGTATTTGGCGGTCTTTTATTTTGAGGCCAAAAGGCAGCGGCTATCCTCTCCGTTTTCCTTGCGGACATTTTGCCCTATATTTTTAGAATCAAAAAAAGTTTATAATTTCCCATATTTGTTTGTTGATTGCAGAACAATAATTATCGAAATCTGTCCCCTTATATTGGTGTCTGCTTTTTGGATACCAAAGGCATCAATATTTAGGAGCGATTTTTGATGCCAAACCTATTGTCCAATCCACACACGGCCCCGTTTATCGACCAGCTCATGTCAGGACTCACTGATAACGACTACATTTTCTTGGTAGAGCTCGACCGGGAAAAGAATTTTGTCTCTCAGCAGGCATTGCCGCCACAGGGACTGTCCGCTCTCCTGTCCGGCGCGATGTTTGACCCCACCCACCACTATTACGTCTCCGCCAACACCTTCCGGGCGGAGGGAAAGCGGACCGCCGCCGACCTGCAGTCGCTGAATGCCATTGTGGCGGACATCGACTGCCATAGCAGCACAATTCCGGCAGCTCATAGAAATTTCCGGCTGGATTACCTCGCACATCTTCTAAAGCATGACCTCGCCGATGATATTCTCCCGCTGCCCAATATCATCGTCCGCTCCGGCAGGGGCCTGCAGGTGTGGTGGCTTCTGCATCCTGTCGCCGCAAACGAAGACGCTGTTCACAGGTGGAAGCAAGCGGCGGCATCCATCACCACCGCCCTTTCCCACGCATTGCGCAGCGGCAATTTCAACCTTGATGATATGTATACCTTGCAGGGGCTTGACGTGGATATAAGCGCCAGTACACAGCCAAACGGAGATTATCGACTCCCCGGTTCTATCAACCCCAATACTGGGGCAGAAGTAAGAGCGGAAATGCTGACACCCGAACGCTACTCTATTCATAAATTCGACGCAATCTCCTCTCCTCCCGCTCCCACGCAAACCCCAGCCGCCCGTCACACCCCCGCAAAAAATCAAAATATCGCGGAATGGTCGGGGCACATGCTGAAACAAGTCGAAGCCCTGCGACAGCATCGGAAAGCCAATTCCGGAGATGAATTGAGGAATAATTTCTGTTTCGTTTACCTCTGCCTCTTGAAAAACCTGCCAATCAAAGACGAAGAAATCAAGCGGCGTCTTTGGAAATTCAACCAGGGCTTTGTCTGCCCAATGAGCAAAGCTGAATTGAGAAGTTCCTTGACCACGCCTTGGAAAAAGCATTACCGGCTTTCCACCACCCGCATCATAGAGCTTTTGGAAATCAACGATACGGAAGCTGCGATGATAGGGCTGAAAACAGACCAGTCCCTCCCCGATTTAGGGGCCGCACGCAGGCAGCGCAACGAAGAGATTATCCGGCTGGCCCAGCAGGGGGCAAAGGTCAAAGACATCGCAGCGCAGCTCTCGGTTTCTGAAAACACTGTCAGGAAAGTAATCAAGACCAACAAGATTCCCGGCCGGAAAGAACTGATTGTCCGCCTGCACCAGCAGGGATTGTCAAACGCCGAGATTGCTCAACGGGCCAAGTGCACAGTGCGGAATGTGCAGCTCGCACTCAAAAGCGAAAAAAAACGCAATTTTCCCCATAATAATGGAGGGGATTATTTAGGCAGCAAAGATGCCATGGCCCCGATAGGGAAAGCACCAGCTCCGGCGCAGAAGCTCTCCCCGGCATTGGAACTGCTTCGGAAAGAACTTTACAGCCGCTACGGCCAGAATTTGACTGAGGCCGAATTCATGCTCCATTTTTCCATTGCCCTTCAAAAGCTATACAAAGCTCCAACTGAAGAGCAAATCAGAGCATGGTTCTCCGCGCCACTTTCCTCAGGCCAAGATAAAATGTACCGCATTCTGCTTGAATTAAATTGAAAAGGAGCATTGTTATGGAAAAGAATAAAGCAAAGAAGCCGCTCTCCCCCATGGGAGAGTTCTATCGCAGCCTCAGTGCCGCAAAATCCATTGAGGAGATAAAAAACGCCTACAGCACCTTTGCCGCATCCGCGACATCGGATGAACACCGGCTGGCCTGCCTTCTGTGTACCTTATGCGCCTACAGGCTTTCCACAGGCAGTACGTGCATCCTCCCGCAAAGCCTGACAGCAGCGGCTTTAAATTTTGCGAAGGAATTCGGTGACACACCCATAGAGGCAGAGCTGGCCGCCACCTTGAAGCAGGCAATCAAGAACGACACCATCATTGGACACAATATCTCCGGTACTATTTTTCTTCAAATTCCAAAGGATTCTTATGACGAATCCGTGTTGATAGAGGCCCTGGGCGCCTTCCTCTCTGCGCCGAAAACTCTGGATTTCACTCCTGCGGACATGGAAAAAGCTATTGATTTCATCCTAAAAAAGAACAAGGCCAAGCTCTCTCCGGAGCAGCGCACTGCTATTTTGACGGCTGTCTCCTCCCCTGTGTCAGCGATTCACGGCGAACCTGGCTGTGGTAAAACCTTTGCCATCAACGTACTTATACGGGCCATCAAGCAGCTTTTCCCGGACGCCAGAGTTCTGCTTGCCGCTCCCACTGGAAAAGCCGCCAGCCGCTTGTCGGAAATCACGGGGAAACCGGCACAGACGCTGCATTCCCTCCTCAATATGCGCTATGAGGGAGATTGGAAATTTTGTGTTGAGAACAGCATTTCCGCCGACATGATTATTGTAGACGAGTCTTCTTTGCTGAGCTTATCATTGGCCAGCCGGCTGTTCTACATGGCATCACCATCTACCAGGCTCGTATTCGTGGGCGACTCCAATCAACTTCCCAGCATCGACCCTGGCAGCGTGTTGAGTGACCTGAAGAATAGTGGAATCGTGCCCGTTACAACGCTAACCACCTGCTATCGGCAGGGCTCGGAGGCAAAGGCCATCACTGACGCCGCAAACATCGTAAATTCCGGCACCGGCCTGTGCTGGTGGCCCTTCCCCTCCGCCACCACGCTCGACAGCCCGCTCCATTTCATTGAGGCCAATAGTGACACTACGGCGCAGGACGCCATACTTAATGCTGTGAAGCAGCTTATCGCCAAAGGGATTTCTCCGCAAGATGTTCAGGTGCTGTCCCCCACAAAGAAGCGAACCCTGGGCACCGTTGCCCTCAATACGAAGCTGCGCGGGCTGCTGAATCCCTCCGGTACAAACGAGACCTTCTGTGTTGGGGATAAAATCGTCTGCACGGAAAATATGCCGGAGAAAGGCGCCATCAATGGAGATATTGGGCACATTCTGTCCGTCAAGCGCCGCAGTGTCACGGTCCAGTTCGGCAGCGGAACCGTAGAGCTGCCCAAAAGCAAGGTGGAGCTGGCTTATGCCCTCACGGTGCACAAGGCACAAGGCAGCGAATACCCAGTTGTCGTGCTGGCTCTGAGCATGAAAATGCAGCCGCTCCTCTATAAGAGCATGCTGTATACCGCCCTCACCCGGGCAAAGCAAAAGGTGATTGTCGTGGGGAGCAAAGCAGCGGTGATGGAAGCTGTCTCTACAGACAAGAACAAGGAACGTCTCTCCATGCTTTCCTGGCTGCTCAAAGAGCATTACGGTCAAAGCGCGGCTTAACGAGCAGGTGAAATATCCAGGGATTGAAAATCACGCTTGTGCCCTTCTGGCAGTTCTGCATCGGGCAAAAGCAAAATTAGGACATCTGTTCTTTTTTTGAAAATAATTGGTACATCTATTGACACAATGTTCGAATCATGGTATAATAATAAAGTAATCTAAACTGTGTTTAGATGAAAGATTGTATTACAGGCTGCTTCATGGTTTGGTAGGCAGCTTGAAGGAAATTGGCTGGTCTGCGTTTTGGAAGCCGAGGTATTTTAAATCAGGACGACCGCTCTGTCGGGTATTTATAAGGTTGCAGTGCAAGCGTACTTTTCTGAGGTAGTACGCGAACCGCTGTGACCATTTTTTATACGCACTTCCAAAACGCGGAAAGGAACAAGTATGTTGAAGTCAACAGACCTGTTGAGGCAGGCTGTTAAAGAACGAGGCTCTGACCATTACTGCGGCTCTTCTCTGGAAGGAGGGCGAAGATAATGGCTGATACGCCTAAAATCTATGAAGCACTGTCACAGGTTCAAAACGAGCTTCGTGCGCCAAAAGACGCCTACAACGCCTTCGGCAAATACAATTATCGAACGGCCGAGGCGATTTTGCGCATGGCAAAGCCTATTTGCGAGCGGAACGGCGTAGTATTGACCCTCTCCGATAAGCCCATCATCGTAGGAGAGTGGCACTACGTTGAATCCACCGCCACTGCTACGCTCACCCAAGACCCCACACAGCAGGTCTCTGTAACCACCTCCGTTCGTGAAAGCGCGTCAAGGGCTGGTATGGATTCAGCCCAAATCACCGGAGGTGCTGTGAGCTACGCCCGCAAGTATGCATTATGTGGGCTTTTGGCCATTGATGATGGCAACCGGGCCGACCCGGATGTATCGAACCAGCACATCGAGCAGAAGGACACAACTGAGGCCCATATGGTGGCTTGTTCTAAATGCGGGCAGCCAATCAAAGACGAGGTAGTTGAGGGAACTACCTATGGAGCAAAACGCTGGGCCGCTCAGTCCGTAAAGAAGTACGGGCAGCCGCTTTGCGCGCACTGCTACATGGAGAAGCGGAAAGCCGAGGGAAAGGCATGAGTGAACAGAGCGAAGGGAACGTTCTTCTTAAGCTCACTGTCCTCGGAAATCCCACCAGCAAAAAAAATAATTCACGCATACGCCATACCCCGCAGGGACGGCCTTTTATTCTTCCAAGCGCGAGGTTCGAAGCATTCCAGAGAGAAGCTGCCCAATATATTTCTGATGACGTGCGCCTGCATATCAACCAGCCCTGCAACATCGAATGCCGCTATTTTAGGGCAGACCATCGCAGGGTGGATTTGGTAAATCTCCTTCAGGCTACGGATGACATTTTGGTTCATTATGGGGTAATTGCAGACGATAATTCAAAAATCGTAGCTGGGCACGATGGCAGCAGGGTCTTGTACGATAAGGACTATCCGAGGACAGAAATCGCCATCACTTCTATGGAGGCCCCGCAAGAAAACACCTGAGAGAGTATCCGCAGCGGAGGGCGCCTGTGCAGGTGTCCTCCGTTTTATTGAGATAGATAGAATCCCTTGCCCTGTTAGTCAACGCTTATCAAATCCGCGCTTATCAGCCATATTGGTGGTGAGGGTGAGCAATGTCTTTTCAGACATTAGAATATTTCCAATAATCCGGCATTTACACATGGATTAGCATCGAAAAAGTTCTTGACAGTCTATATCGAATATGTTAAACTATGCGTAGAACGAATTCCTCCGAGCTGATATGTTCTCGTCTTTCCAGTCTTGAACATGTTTTCATCTCAATAACACCCCACAAAGAGGGCTCAGGAATTCGTTCCTGGGCCCTTTTTTCATGCTTAGCGCTCCCAGGCCAAGCCCCCGCCATCCCCT
>Ga0209064_1002977_pt1 | contig 16362 bp, 9 predicted proteins | sample Inofromicrocosms_FD_187498 | JGI IMG/M metagenome (GOLD analysis project Ga0209064, IMG submission 187498) | Mouse cecum microbial communities from Vienna, Austria - Inoculum for glucosamine and mucus D2O microcosms (SPAdes) (version 2) | ecosystem: Host-associated > Mammals > Digestive system >... | reverse complement strand
TGCCTCCAGCATTTCACACATTTCTTCAATATCCTCTGCCGACAGTGTATAGCCAAACATTTCTCTGGCTGTATCCGGCAGCTTATGGGCTTCATCCACAATAACACAACAGCAGTCCGGCAATATCGGCTTCTTGCCAGTCCGCCGGTGGATTGCATCAGCCAGCAGCAGATTGTGGTTACAAATCTGGATTAGGTATTTTTCCGAGCAGCAGCTGTCCAGATAATCCATATATCGGCAATTCTTTTTCTTGCAGTTGCAAACTCTGGGTACGCATATCTGCCGTTTATCGAAGTCGCTAAGTTTAGCAACATTATCCATATCCAGCTGCTTTTGCATAGCTTGCAGAGTGGCCAGATTCTGCCGATTTTTCTTTTCCTGATTTATGCACTGCAAACGCCGCCTCAGCCTAATATCGCAGGCATAATGCTGCTTGCCTTTCCGCACAGCCGCCATTGCCGGCTTAGATATAAGGCCGGCGCTCAATAACGCTCGGTTTAGGGTTGGCAGATATTCTTTTACAATAGCCTCCTGCAAGGCAATGCTGCAGGTGGATATACAAATTGGCTTAATTGGATAACCTGCCAGCCTGCAGTATTTATTAAACACCAGCGCCGCTGCCAGATAGGCATAGGTTTTGCCGATACCGGTTCCGGCCTCGCACAAGGCGATGTTATTCTCCTGCATTGCAGCCAACATTCGCTGACTCAACGCCAGCTGTTCCTCTCTTTCCGGCAAACCCATCGCCGGCAGCGCCTCCTTGAATATTTTTGCCAGCTCATTTTGAGCGGCCTGTTTATCTATTTCTCTAAGCATTTTTCTTCTTCTCCCAATTACCTTATTTTTGCACTATAATTTCATTTTTCGGTTTCCCGAAGGATATGGGCGAGGTTTGGCCAAACCTCCACGAGCGATATACCTTTAATCTCCACTGTTTTCAATCTAAGGGCAGCTCCGCCTGTCTGATGCGCAGGCCATGCGTGGTGTGTCATTATACCTCAAACGCCGTCAATGCCAAAGCCCCTTTGCCAAAGGCGCTAGGCTGCAGGTTTAATCGCTTGTCATACACATCTCTTTTTTAAATGCACATGAGTCGTGGCGCACACTGCAGCTTGCGGCTCTTATATCTGGGCTGTTACCCATACCGTTATTATTCAGCTTTCAAAGATCCGGGAGGGATGATTCAAAAAACTCTTTATTTCCCTCTATACCCCCTCCCGAATACCCTATAGGTGAATACCCATTTTTCAAAAATTTTTATATATTTTTTTCAAAACATTAAGAATGCGATCCCGTCTTTTAATCAACGCCCTTTGACTTATGCCGCTTAAACTGGCGCATTCTCGTGTTGACATTCCCTTAAAATAGAGAGACTCTATAAGCTCTCTATCCGCATCAGCTAAGGATGATAATGCCTCCGGCAATTTAAGCAGCTGTTGAAATCTTTCGGCTTTTTGCTCCAATTCAAATGAGCGCAAAAAAAACAGGAAACCTTTCCTTGATTTCCTGTTTCGATATATAGCGATATTCCGTTTTCTAATATATATTTCTCTATTCAAAACCAATTAACTTTTTCAGTCTTAAATTGTGGCTCGTCACTACTTTGATATGGGTTGGTGCGACACGTTCCTAAATGAAAAGTTTAGGCACTAAGTCGAAATCCTACAAAGGATAGAAAATTTAGGAGAACTAATAATCCGACAGGTAGAATGATAGAGTAACGCCTTGAAATGCCTGCGCTGATACTCCGCTATGCGTTCAGTAGTGTAATATGCTGAGGGTATAAAGCAGCGGTGAAGTCGGCTGAGAGTACACCCAAACGGAGAAGCTAATTTAAGCCTGAAAAGGACTAAATTAGTAGAGCCGTGGAAATGCGAACCAGAGGTGGTCGAGTGTATGAGAGGTCGGGCGTCAGCTATATATGGTGAGAATAGTCTGCAAGGACTGACGAATTTCTGAATGTACGGGTCTAAATATCAGATACATAGAAATGTGCATACTGCTAAATGCAGGGTTAGTGTGGATTAGTAAGAATTGACCTTATGAAAATCCATAATGCGTTATAGGCGCATTCAAGCTAACAGGCCTAAAGGAAACACCTAAGTATAGCTAATGATAGGATTATTGGAACGTGGGAAGGTCAGAACATCTATACCAAACCTATTACAAGGAGATGTTATTAAGGAAACGGTTCTAATTTAATAAAGGAAACCGAGGGAACTTAATTTTATCTGACTGAAGGTAGCGGCGTAGTACCGTTGAAGCTGGCAATAAACCGGTGGAGGGATGGCCGCAAGTCATCAATTCTTATATGAAAAATATGTATATCAATTCATAGAGTCGAGTATGACAATAGAATTTGTCAACTCCCCAAAGGAGATGATGTATATATGAAAATTAAAAATCACAAAGCAACAATTTCCGAGTATTACGATATACAGTTAGTTCAAGACGAACTATATGCCAAGAGTAGAAACGGGCAGATATTTACTAACCTTATGGAAGTAATATCAAGCCCGGAAAATATCAAACTGGCGTATAGAGCTATTAAGAAAAATGGCGGCAGTAAGACTTCGGGAACAGATAAGAAAAACATAAAGTTCTTTGCTCAAATGGGCGAAGAAGATTATATTAAATATGTACAAAATCTGATGAACAACTATCATCCTAAAAAGGTAAGAAGAGTGGAAATCCCCAAGCCTGATGGCAGGAAAAGACCACTTGGAATACCCTGTATAGAGGATAGAATTGTTCAGCAATGTATATTACAGGTACTTGAACCTGTCTGTGAAGCTAAATTCTGTGATACCTCATATGGATTTAGACCTAACAGAAGCGCAGAAAATGCTATGGCAAATGTTAATAGACTTGTGCAACTATCTCATTGTAGATTTGTGGTCGATTTTGATATTAAAGGTTTCTTTGATAATGTCAATCACAGAAAGCTAATGCGTCAACTATGGACACTCGGCATTCGAGATACCCAGCTATTGCAAGTCATAAAACAAATGTTAAAAGCTCCTATACAAATGCCTAATGGTTCTATTGTCTATCCAGATAAAGGAACCCCACAGGGAGGTATCTTATCCCCCCTATTGGCGAATGTAGTCCTAAACGAATTGGATTGGTGGGTAACATCTCAATGGACAGAAATGTACAAACAGATGGAAAAAGCTCCGAAAACACAACTCAACAAAAAAGGACGAAGAATATTAAGTAATGAGTATAAGGTGCTGCGTAAATCCAAGCTCAAGGAAATGTACATAGTAAGATATGCCGATGACTTCAAGATATTTTGCAAAACCAGAAGTGAAGCAGTCAAAATTAAAGCTGCTGTAACAGACTGGTTAAGCCATAGGCTTAAATTGCAAGTATCCGAAGAGAAAACCAGCATAACAAACTTACGAAAGCATTACAGCGAGTTTCTGGGTTTCAAGTTCAAGTTACAGACTAAAGGTAAGAAAGAAGTAATCAATGCCCAAATGAGTGATAAGGCGGTTACATCAGCCAAATTGAAGCTCAAAGAACAGATTAAAGCTATGCAAAAGCCCAAGAATGATACTCACTTGTATCAAAGAGTTAATGCATATAATCTGGCGGTGATAGGTATTCAAAATTACTACGGCATTGCTAACAACGTCTGTATAAACCTAAGTAACATTCAAAGGGAAATAAGTACAGTAATGGTAAATCGTCTGAACATTAAAAGGCTCAAAGAAAATAAAGTGTGGAAAAATTGTCTTGATGATAAGAAAATTCATACCAATAAGGCTATTAAGAAAGCAGGCGCATTCACCAACAGCTATCTGGCTGCAAGATATGGTAAATCTAAACAGGTGAGGTGGTTAATGGATATGCCCCTTGTACCCATAGGCTATTGTAAAAGCAGAAATCCTATGGCTAGAAAGGCCAGCATAAACCAGTATACACCGGAAGGCAGAGCGGAAATACACAAAAAGCCTGATATGCTGCTGGAGAGCATAATGCACTACATTATGCGAAATCCGGTAGTAGGGCGGTCAGTCGAATATAACGATAACCGTATATCCCTGTATATGGGGCAATTAGGCAAATGTGCAGTAACCGGCGAGCTTTTGGAAATAGGCCAAATGCACTGTCATCATAAGCTACCAATACATCTAGGCGGCACAGATGAATACAGTAACTTAATTTTCGTTACAGATACAGTGCATAAGCTTATACACGCAACAAATCCTGATACCATATCTAAATATTTAACAGCACTATCGTTAAATAAGAAACAGTTAGAAAAGCTAAACAAACTGCGGAAACAAGCAGGACTGGAGGAAATTGCTTATGCGGCATAACCAAAGTCGAATTGAATACAAAGTGATTATTAGTTTTATACATATTAGAAGTTAAGAATTGACGATGGGACGCCGTGTGCGGTGAAAGCCGCACGCACGGTGTTAACCGGGGGAAAAGCTGGAAACATTGGAAACGACAAGCTTACCTATCGGAACTAGTTATGTAGATTGCAGCCAAACTCCTTTAAAAATTTTATTTTGTTCTTACTTGTCCATTCAATAAGCGATACTCCGTCAAATTCCTCGATACTGCCATTGTTCATTTTATTTTTGAAATACCATTCCACAACAGTTTGATTGTCTTTATGAAAAAACTGTTTTATTTCCCATATAAGAACTTTACCACGAGTATTCCACTCATTAAACCAGTGTTTTACCGTTGCCAGATTTTCATATTTGGGACACCAGCTTTCGGTATAGATAACATCATCTGTAAAAATATCATCTATTCCTAAATCCTCTTGGCATAACCACATATCGAACCATAAACGAATTATTTTCTCTCTTTCCTGCATATTACCTTACCTCTCAATCTTTTAAAGCCTTTCTCTATCCAGCAATCTTAAAATATTTTCACCCAATGCCATTTTTGCTATTGATTGACTGGGACTTACAAATTCAATAAGCTGCTTACACAAATACGGTTCTCCATAAGGAGCGTCGGAACTGTACAAGCATTTTTCCGGCAATTCAACTAATGCCATTTTTGTAGCGATAGAAGCAAAAGGTGCAGAAAGGTCTAAATAGATATTATCATGTTCCTTTGCAAATTTAATCACATCTATCCAATTTGAGCCGCCTAAATGTCCGAAGATAACAGGCACTTCTGGGTATCTTACACATAATTGCATTAACAGCTTTATACCGTTCAATGTAACCGGGTTAAAGGTATGCACCCAAACAGGATATAACCTGGTGTTTCTTATCGCTTGAAATACTACATCTAACTGCAAAATCTGCTGCTCATTACCGGGAGTAAACTCGCCTAAGCCACACAAAGAATGAGCTGTGATTTGCGAATCTATCCAATTTTGAGTTTCTTCCAAGCCCAATCCCAACGGAACAGAACCAAAACCCAAAAATCGGTCAGGATATTCGTTTATTGCTACAGTGATTTCTGAAATATTTTTTTCCAATCGTTTCCGGTTATCTTCTTTGTTATTTGCTCCTGCAAGTATCTTATACAATGTGTTCATTTCTGTTTCAAGCTCATTCAAATTATTTGCTTTTTCGGGGTGTGGATCAGAACAAAATAAAATTACCTTGTCTACTCCGGCAGCGTCCATTTTGTTCAACTGTACTTTTGTTGGGAACATGATGTGTTCATGACTGTCAATAACCATATTTACGCCTCCTTGACACATTTGATATAATAAGAGTAGCACTAACAAAATCCAAAATCAAGTACGCACTTTTTGGATATAAAGTATCTTTTTTGACACTGTGAAAGGAATGGTAAATTATGGCTAAATCACAAGCGGTTAATGAACAATGCCCTGTTGAGGTCGGATTAAACATATTAAGCGGAAAATGGAAACTGAAAATATTATGGCATTTATCCAGCGGAACAATCCGCTTTAATGAATTGCAGCGGCTTTTAGGTAACATCACAACAAAAACATTGACACAGCAGCTCCGAGAATTAGAGAAACAAGGAATTATCGTCCGAAAAGTTTTCCCGGAAATCCCGCCTAAAGTGGAATACTCACTAAGCGAATTAGGAGTTACACTCAAACCAATTTTAGCGCAACTATGTGATTGGGGGAAAACATACCATTCATATCAATTATCCGCCACCACGCCACAGACAATCCCCACATAGCCGTCATCCGGATAAAATACCAGATTCCCCCGACCAGCTTATCGGCGTTGAGTAACTGTACTAACTGACAGCGCCGCCGCTTCTGCCCATTATGAAGCTGCCGCCGCTGGCGTTATAGAACACCCAATCCACAAAACCGCTGCAATCCAGTCCAAAGGGGCGCACTGTGCCGGTAGTAACACTGCCTGCCGCCCATACCTCCTGCGGCGTTCCCCAACGAGAATCCCAACCCAGCGCATAGGATTTACCGCCCCAGAAATAATTAACCTTACCCTCCAACTGATAGGCCGTTAAAACCACCTGCCGTCGCTCCTCGCTTAAATCCGCCGGTAAATTGGCGATTATCTCCTCAACTTCTTCCGGCGTTAAAGCAATATCTCTATAACTGCCAGCCAAAGCCATAAACATTTCCTGATATTCCGGCTTTTTCAATTCAGTCAGCATTTGCCGCTGCTCAGGCGTGAAGTTATATTCATCAGCCAACTGCCAGCAATCCTTTTCCGCTACGCTTATATACAATACTTCAATATCTGCATCAATCTCGGCGTCATAGATAGTCTGCACCTCATAGCTGATTGGATTCATTGCCCAGAATACCTCTCGCAGCCTGGCTCTTTTGGCTGCGTCCAGTGTTACCGCCTCATAGGGATTGCTGTCGTTCATCGTTTTCAGCAATGCATAAACAGCCAAAACATCCGGCCAGTTCGCCGCCATAGCGGAGCTGCCGGCATTGTTCATCACCAGCTCGTCATAGGTATTGCCGGCCTTTATATTTTCAATCCGCTGGGCGAACTCAGCGTTAAGCTCATTAACTGCGTCTGACATGGTATCCGCTCCGGAGAAGAAAATACCAAAGGGAGAGGCGAACAGGGAGGCTATAAGGCAGATGATGATTACCACGGCCATTACCGTTCCCATACCCATTATGGCTGCCAGCATTTCTTTAGCGTTTTTAGGTATAAGGCAACCAACAAACTGCTTAATATCCTTATTCCTTGTCCGGATATTGTTTGCGTCAAAATAACCAAAAGCGTTATATTTTACCGCCTTATAGGATGTAAAATTTCCTGCATTAGGCATGCTTGAATATGATTTTTCAGCTTCAGATTTCTCCTTAATACCGGCGAAACCGGCTTTTACAGCTGATTTATCCTTATTACCCAGAGCTGATTTTACATCATAAATAATGCTTTTTCCAAACAGCTTTTGCCTGCCCAAATTGCTTTCCCGAACAGAATTAGCCACCGTTTTTCGGCTTTTTTCATATTCTCTGGTTTTAATATTGACCATTTTCTGCTGCTGTCCAACTAGCTGCTTAAATGAATTAGCCTCAAAGCCTAACGGATTATTAAAGCTGTTTACATCAGTTACATCACTTATTGGCTGTTCCCAAACAGAAGATAATTCAGCAGCAGACATATTACCAAACTCAACTGATTGTTCTTCAGCATTTACATAATCAAACTGCTGCTGTACCTTTTTCCCAGACAAATTCTTTATGGCCAGCTTGCGGCCTTGTTCCCTGGCTATTTTAGTTATTTTATCTGAATTTGCATTTTCTGCTACAACCTGACTTTCTTTGGTTTTTATATTATTTTTAGCGGTATTTTCAGCATAAACAGCAGAACCTCCAGCCGGTGTCCCGGTCAGAGGTTCTGTATTGGTATTTGCTTCATTTGCAGCAGTCGCTTTATTTATTGCCACCGTTTTGGTCTTTATATCCCCATTAGACAACTCTTTTATCTTAGGCAATTTAGGAAGACTAGCTGTTTCAACTGAATTTTCTGCCGATACTCCCACGTAGGGTTTAACCCTATGTATTGGTCTTTCCCAAACAGTTTTTGTATCTGCTGCTTCTAAAATATGGCTGTTTGGTTTTTCTTTGATTCGCTCAACGGCAGCTTCACTTTTTATGAAACTCCCAGCTAAAGGCTCCTCTGTTTTGGTTTTCAATTTAATGTCTGCTATATTTATACCATTATTTCCCACATAATGAGCAGTGCTTTCAGGCAGATTCACATCCACACTGACAGTGCGGTTTCATCGCAGTTTGCCGTTTCTGAAACACTTTCATTGGGTGGTTTAGGTTCAGAAGCAATCGTATTCTCCTGAATTTTCTTTACGTTTTTCTGTTTTTGAGCCAGTTTTCTGCCCATAATATAAGCATTACCGGCTGTCGATTTAGCTGCCGCCTCTATCTTGTCTACGCCATAAGCACTCTCGGATTGTGGCTTTTCCTCCTGCTTTTGCAGTTCTCCAGCTTCCCGGATATTTTTGCCTGCTTTTTCAACGCCGGTCTGCAAACCTTGCTTAAGCAATTTTCTGGGGTTGTTTACTACCTTGGCTTTAATTTCTTGTTTAATTTGTTGTTTTTCTTTAATTTTATCGATATTAAACCACCTCCTGATTTATCGTTAAAATCTAATCGCAAACTTTATATTTATTTAAAACAAAAAACAGGGCAATCAGTTATTTGCATAACTAATTACCCTGTAATCTAAAAGGATTTTACATTTTGCGCTATATTCGGTCAGGAAACACATCAAACATATGAAGCATTCACTCTCGCCGCAGCGAGTAAATGGCACAAAATCTTCAACTAAGACCAAACAAAATCTTCTAAAGTACGTTCTTAACCAGCCTCATCAAAATCATCGCCGCCTCGGCTCTGGTGGCCTTACCCTGGGGGTTGAGGTTATTATGCTCATCACCCTGGATTAAGCCAGCCGAATTGGACCAGGCCATATTCTGTTTAGCCCATTCCGCCACTTGCGCAGCGTCCTGGTAACCGCTAATATCCTTGGTAGCAGAAACGTCAATCTGCTTGAACTTGGCATAGCGCATCAGCATTGCCGCCATTTCCTCACGGCTTACATTGTTCATCGGCTTAAATGTGTTATCCTCATAGCCGTTGACAATACCATTCTCGCTGGCCCAGATAACCGCTTCGCTGTACCACTGACCAGCTTTTACGTCAGTAAATTTAGAAGCTGTTGTAACTTCGGGGCTTTGCTCCAAACGATACAGAATAGTTACCAGCATTGCCCGGTTCAGATTACCGTTGGGGTTAAAGGTGTTTTCGCCATCGCCGTTCATCAGTCCGGCTTCATAAACGAACTTAACCGCTTCATAGAACCACTGACTCTCATTCACATCGCCAAAGTTCATTACGCCCGGCTTATTTACCACAACCTCTTTTTCGGTTTCATTGGTTACGATAAAGGTGCTTAAATGGTTAACCTTAACTTGCACCATAACCTGGCCGTTGTACTTCACGCACTTGCCTATAATGGTTTCCACTGTGCCGTCAGCGCTCACTACAACTACTTTGTAATTCTGCCCCTCGGTAAACAAATCCCGATTGCTCACTGGCAGGTAAACCGTCAACTCGTGGCCGTCAAAGCTGGTAATCGCTTTGCCGTTGGAGGTGATTGTAACCTCGGTTACGCTGACATTGTTCAGCAAACTTTCCACTGCGCCACGCAGGTTGGCGGCCGCCTGTGCCAAAGCGTTAGCCGCGCTTGCCTTAACGTCGTCCTGCTTGAGTTCCTTATTTTCCACATTCAGGCGAATATCTATGCCGCCGGCCTGTTTGGCAATAGACTGCAATACTGCCGCAGACAAATTCAAACTGCCCTGCCTGCTGTTCATATACAGGTTCATTTGCTCTTTGGCCATATCGTTGAGGGAATCAATCGGCAGGCTTAAAGATACGTTACTGGCGCTGCCCTTAATGTTCGGCTCAATAATAATATTCTTAACGCTGTCGTTCTTAGCATTTTCAATGGCCTTGGTGATTTCCTTAACCGTCATTGTGGCCAGATTCTTGCCATCTGCCCCCTCGACAGTGCCGGGGTTCAGCACCACGCCGGACACGCCGCCAGCAGCTCCACCGGCCGCATTGCCTTTGTTGCCACCGCCGCCGCCTGACAGATTTTCGGAGCCTTTCTCAACTGTCCAATCGTCAGTGTAATGGAAAATAATATTATCGCCATTTTCCAGGAATTGCTCGGACACACCCAACAGAGAACGCTCGCCATTCAGCAAATACATCCAGCCGGACAAATTACCGTTGCTGAACTCGGCCAGTGTCTGTCCGTTGTTGGTAATGGCCTCGATATAGTTGCCGTCAGTATTTTTCCAAGTCATACCTGCTTCGGTCAGAGCCTTTTCCAGCACATCCAGAACAGTGGCGTTCAAATCCACTTCGTATGCCTTTTTGGCAATCCAGGTTTGCAGGTTCCGGCTCTTATATGTGTGGGTGTCTTTATCGCTGGCAGGCGCTCCATGTACGCTGTCGCCCATCAGTGTGAAGTATACTTTGATGATGTTCGGATTTGTGCCGGGCGTGCTTTGCTCCGGCTTTTTCAGCACAGTTACCTCAAAGTTCACATTTACAGCGCCATAAGATGCAGTTAACGTCTGCACAGCACGAGTATTTTTGTCATAGCCGCTGATTGCAATATCGCTCAAAGCAAGGGTCTGTTTGGAGCCGTCGCTCATATTCAGCGTAAACACTGCGCCGCTTAAATCCAACTCGTCGCCGATATAATATTCTCTCTTGTATTCGCCGGAAATTGTCAGTGCAACCGGCACCACCTTGCTGAGGTCGACTGTTGGATATTTATCCCCCTGCTGCCAGTTTTTGAAATCGCCCTCGTTTAACAGCTTCAGAACATCGCCGCCGGCAAATTCCTCCGCAGTTTTGGCGATAAAGGACTCCTCGTTCGGCTGCCATGTTGCATTAACCTTTGCCTGAGAGCCAAGGCCGGTATAATTGGCGTTGGTCAGGTAATAGTTATTTTGGTAGGTCAGTAAATCAGCGTTATAGCTGCCGGACTTGCCTAAGATACCACCAACATTTTTATATCTTACAGCTGCGTCCGGGTTGGTATCCGTAATCGTGCCATAGAAATGGTTATCCCGGATAGCGCCACGATTTATTAAACCAACAGCGCCCTCCTCGCTGCCCAAGATGCCGCCGATAGCGCCGCCGTTAGCGGTTATATCCGCCGCCACGTAACAGTTGCGGATTGTAACCGGGGGAGTGCTGGGAGCGCTGCCGGAAATATAACCAGATGCTAGTATACCGCCCACCTGATTACCTGTCGCTATTATTTTACCTAAAAATGCGCTGTTCACAACCTCGCAAGCGCCCATAGATTGCCCTTTATAAGCGGCCAAACCGCCTACATTATTTATGCCGTAAACCTCGGCATAGCTGACGCTGTTTTCAATGCGCCCATTAAGCTTGCCAACAAATGAACCGATTGCACTCTGCTGTTTGTCATAGCCGACAATTACGCCCGGTTGAATAACACAGTTTTTGATAATAACATCGTTAATACCGGAAGTTGCACCGCCAAACACCAGACCGGAATCTTTAGTCTGGCTGCCGCTTAACAGCTTAACATTTTCCAGAGTGATAACGTCCGGGTCGGTCAGCTCCTGATAAATGCCGTCCGGGCCATAATCGATTGTGCCCTTTTCCAGCAGGCCTGCGCCATTAATCTTTTTGCCGTAAATGTCCAGATTAAGCACCTTAGCGTCACGCGCATATTCCAGCAGCGGTCTGCCGCCCTCGGCCACTGTCAGTTTGTGGCCTGCGCCGTCAATGGTGCCGCTGAAAGGCAGCAGATTTTTACCATGTCCGCCTTTATCTTCACCGATGGGCTCCCAATCAAGCGGCAGTTCAATATCGTTAGCCATTCTGAACACTGCGCCGCCCAGAAAATCGCCGCTCAATACATATTCGTCAATTTTCTTAAAATCGTCAACAGTTTTAATGATATATGGATCTTCACTGGTGCCTTTGCCCTCAAAGCCGTCCAAGCCGCTGCGCCCGGTAATGGTAATCTTCACAAAATCACTGGTAACACTGGCTCTGTTGGTTTCGTCCTCCACGCTGACCGCCGTTGCCACAAAGAAGTAATAATGCTCGCCGACTGTCAGATTATTTGGAATCGCACAATTCCAAAGTCTGGCTCTGCCATTATGGGAATTACTGCTGCCCTCAACAGGCTTTGCACCCTCTGTACTTTCTTTGGTATTATAATACCACTGCATCTTAATTTTAACAGGGGCGTACTTGCTAAGATAAGCGTCACCTTCTGGCGCATCTACGCAAGCCTGAATTGCGTCTTCCGGCTTTTCACCAACCTGATAGGTAGTTTTAAATTCACCGTTTGGCTCATTTACGCTGCTGAAAGTGTATTTACCGGGCTGATAGGTGATTTCCGGCGCACTAACCTGCCCCAGATTTACCTCCACCTTGGCAAAATCGCTGTATGCAACTGTGCCGGTGGCCTTATCAGTTATGGCACAGCGATAAGATTTTGTTGCTTGTGAGCCGCCATAGTTGGTGGGCGCTATATAGGAGGCTGAAGTTGCGCCGCCAATAGCCTTGCCGCTTGCATCCTGCCATTGATAGGTAACCTCATCTGCGCCGGCGTTAGTTTCCACCGTCAGCACAACCTTATCGCCCTTATTAAATGTGCCGCCAACCGGCTGTTTGGTTATCTGCCAACTGCCCCCGGCAACCTCGGTAATCAGCAGCTTGTAATTAGTACCTGTGCTGTCGTCAACGTGGGCAATGGTAAAAGGCACGATAATTTTGCCATTTTCATCTTTCTGGCACTGCGTTAAATCAATTTCCACACCGCCGCCGGTTTCAGTATTCTTAAAAGCAGCGGTTACATCATTGTCTTTATAAAGAATTTTTAAGTTTGAACCAATCGCTTGGTATTTATTCGTTGTACCAAGGGCAGTCAAAACTATTTTCTCTGTTCCTGTTGGAACATTTGTGTTATATTCCCAAACATAACGGCTGCTGTAATCCTTTTGGTTGATAGCCGGCTGAAGCGTAAGCTCTCTGCCGTCCGCCAATGCCTTAAATTCAGCGATAGCAGGGAATATTTTTATATTAAATGTATATTCTTCGGCAGTTCCGGCTATTTCATTTACGCTTTTATCTGCATTAAAAGCATCTTCATCTATTTCATAGGCTTTAATTGTATATATATAATTGCCCGGTTTTTTATTTGCTAATTGATCATAATTCAATAAATTAGTAATACCTTTAGAGCCTTGAATAACATTAAACCACCTTTTATCAGAAGAATATATAACCTCACCGCTTTCATTTGTTAAAGACAAATCATATCTTACGCCTGTTTTATTTTTGGCATAAGCTTCTTCGGTTGGTTCAATTAGCATTTTATAGGTTGTTTTACCATAAGGCAATTTAATATCATTATAGCTATGTGTTTGGGGATTAAAATTGTCAAAGATTATATAATCCTCATTATATTGATTGTTGCTGTTGTCATTTTGGATAGTAATATTTTTTACTATTTTACCGCCGTTTTGCCCCTCTGCCGTTACGGTTACTTTAACAGCCTTACTTAATGTGGTATAAGGTGTACCGTCAACGGTTCTGGTAGCCTCACAAAAATAATAGGTTGTGCCGACTGTGGTTGCAGGCGGAGTATAATTTGCGGCTGTTGCGTCGGCTATTGGCGTTTTATCGCTGCCGTCTGCTTTGGTTGCCGAATACCACTTATAGGTTAAGGAATTAGCTGTATCGCTATCCAGCGGTTTAACCTCAACGGTTAAGGGCTGGATTGTTGCGCCTACTTTTACATTTACATCTGCCGGTTCTTTGGTAAATTCTGGCTTATATTGTTCCGTCGGTGCAGGAGTATCAGCAAAATTTATCGTCAATGTATAATAACCGTCAACACCGGCCACAACTTCACCGTTATCGTTGCCGGAATAATCAAGCTTAAAGGGAATAACTAAAGAACCGTTTGCCTGCTGATAGCTTGTATTCTCGTATTTGGATAAATCAAGCTTATAGGTGGTATCTGTATCGCCGGCCTGATAATTTCCGGTGCCATCGTCAAATTTTAATACAGTACCATCTTGCGTAACTGCCGGAGCAGTTATTGTCAATATGCGTTCTGTTTTTGCAGCCACAGGGGCAGCGTCAGAAAATGCGGCAACTGTTTGCACATCATTGTTCAGCGTATATGCAATATCATTTTCACCATTGTGGTCAGTCAAAGCAAATGTTGAAACAGCATTGGCCTGAGCCGCTGTATCGAATGATACATTATTCAAGATAATATCGGTGTCATAAGGAGTAAATGTTTCAGCAATTATCTCTGAGCCGTCTGCATAAGCAACGGTCAGGCTTTTAAGCGTGGCCTTGCGATAAAAATGAAAAGTATAATAATCTCTATCTACTGTTGAAGGTGTCATAGCACTAGCAGCCTTGACAATCTCATAGTAAACAGTATATGGGGCTTCATTCATTTTAACTTTACTTTTTAAACCCAACATAGCAGCAACCGAATATACTACACCGTCAGATGTCTTATTGTAAAATGAAGTATTATTAACTCCCGCAACCGGCTTAGTATTTTCTTCTAAATTTAGTTTGAATCTACCTATCAATTTATCTCCAGTTGATTCAGAATCTGTTTTAGCCCAATCTTCTGTTAGTTTTGATTTAAGCATAAGCTGCTGCCAATCTGCACTTACACTACTATCTACCAGCATAATATCATATTCTGTTTTGTTTGAATCAAACTGAAATGTATCATATGGCAGTCCTTTAGAAAGAACATATAAAGGTGTATTATCATCTTTCTTTTTTTGCCATACCAATTCTTTTAAATATTTATGCGGCGCAGTATTTGTTTCGTCAGCCGCCAAAGCTGTGGTTGGCAAAAGCTGCAAACACATTGCCAAAATCAGCAAAATGCTTAAAAGTTTTCTTTTCTTCTTCATTTTTTGCAAATCCTCCTGTTCAATATTTTAATATTAAATCACCTTTGCTTTAACAAATAAAATTTTATTATGATAAAGGAAAGGTGATTTAATGGTATTATAAAAAGGAGAGGGGCGGCGCAATGCCGCTCCCCTCTGACTTATCAAATTATTTTTAATACTCCCAAACCTCGATTGTTTCACCATAATTAAGCACGATTGAATCACCAGCAGCAATAGTAGTCTGATTCATATACAATTCAAGGCTTGTATTATTCGGGTCAACCGGTCTGCTACCATTAACAGTAAATGTCCAGTCATAGCCAACATAAGCCATATACGGACCATCGTTGGAACAACCCATGCCATTGCCCATCCACAGACCCAAACCATCGCTGTCAGGATATTTTGCTAACAAAGCAGCGTTTACTCTTGCTAACGCTGGATCATCAATACTGGAATCATAGTATTCATATTCTTCCAAATCTTTAGGAATATAGGGAAGAGAACCATTGCCGTCCAGAGATTTCAAAATCAGGCCATCATCAGTAGTGCCTGTCCATTCAATCGCATAGTTGTTTTCTGGAGCCTTTGCCCAGCGGTCAACCGCATCATATACGGATTCGCCAACATTAACAGCTACATTCTCCGCAACAACATCACCATTGATAACAACTTTAAGCGTTGCTGTGTCGGCTGCCATAGCTGTGCTTGCAAACGCAAACATCATAACCAACGAGAGAAACAATGCGTACAACTTTTTCATAAGTCATACCTCCTTAAAAATAATTTTTTTGCGGCTCCCTGCCGCAGGGATACACTTTTCACAGTCTTACCCTCTCGGCAGCAAACGCAGACTGACACATTTGCCGCCCAGTCAGATGTTCCTCTGACACTCTAACACCCTTTCAGCTCGGCTGTAACAGAATGCCACCTTAAAATAGCCATCTCTGTTAAGCCGAATATGTTGTTTTTCAACATAAACACCTCCCTTTCAATGATTATTTTTGTATTTTGCCGAGCCGGCAAAACCAAAAATCCGGCCTTGAAAGCCCGGCTCTCTGCCGTTTTCCATAAGCAAACGACGGAGAGCTGAGTTTTCAAAATTTATCAAGCAGAGAACAACCAACAAACCCCGTTGTTCCCCACCTAATAAATTTATAAGGGAGCTTATTTGGCATAATTAAAATCTTATTCACATTTCAAAGAGCAAACCATTGCCTCGCTCACCAGCCGTATCACGACCTCCGCCGCCGGCTCTCAGGCACAACCACACATTAAAACGACCACTCTGCCGTCTATCCGCATTTTTTGAACTTTATCTAACTTGACTTCACTATTTTAATCACATCGCATTTTCAGCAGGCACAACATAACTAACCCTTTTACCATTCATAATCGCAGCAATCTCCTGCATACATTCCTCCACATAAACACCCA
>Ga0209064_1002976_pt1 | contig 16366 bp, 15 predicted proteins | sample Inofromicrocosms_FD_187498 | JGI IMG/M metagenome (GOLD analysis project Ga0209064, IMG submission 187498) | Mouse cecum microbial communities from Vienna, Austria - Inoculum for glucosamine and mucus D2O microcosms (SPAdes) (version 2) | ecosystem: Host-associated > Mammals > Digestive system >... | reverse complement strand
GACCGCATTAATATAGCTGTCCCTAAAGGGCAAAAGGAAATTATAAAAACACGTGCGGAGGCCAGCGGACAAAGCATAAACGCATATATCAATACTGCGATTGAAGAAAAATTAAAGCGGGATCAATAATTCCGCTATCATCAATCTAAACAGGGCGGTTCCCGCTGCCCTGTTTAATACCCAAATTAGCCTATCAAAAACCATCGTTATTGAGAATATTTGAAGCATTGGCCTAAAGGCCCCATTTCAGCCGATATTTTTTATCAAAACTTTGTTCAAATTCAAATTATCATAAATTGCCGTTATTGAAAAAGGAGGCTTATAAAATGGCAGAACAAACTTACGGTTATGCCAGAGTATCAACGCAAGATCAAGAACTTGCAAGACAACTTGACGCATTGAAGCAATACGGAGTTAGGAAAATTTACTGTGAAAAAATGACAGGAACAAAAACACATAGGCCAGAACTGGAAAATCTAAAGGATCATTTAGATAGTGGTGATACGGTAGTAGTTGAATCTCTTTCCCGTTTAGGTCGATCCACCAAAGATTTACTAAATCTAATTGAGGAATGGAATAATCAGGGCGTTAAGCTGGTAAGTCTGAAAGAAAAAATTGATACCACTACACCAACAGGAAAGCTATTGACAACCGTCCTATCTGCTATTAGCCAGTTTGAGCGGGATATAACAGTACAACGCACAAACGAAGGGTTACAAGCTGCAAGAGCCAGAGGGCGCAAAGGTGGAAGGCCAAAGGCAAGCCGAACAAAGGTTGAAAAGGCCGTGAAGCTATACCATGCACAAACCCATTCCATCAAGGAAATTACCGCTATTTGTGGCATTAGTCAGGCCACGCTATACAGAGCATTAGCAGCAGAAAAGGCCAGCCAGTAAACAGGAGAATCAATAGCCGATCCCCTCTCCCCCGTAGTGTCAAAGCTACGGGGGTTACTTTACATTCTGGAGGCTTTTTGTTTTCTGTATTTGGGTAAAGTACACCTGCTCAACATATACAGCTATTTTTTATTTAAATTTTCAGAACTCAATAGACACGATACTATAACTGTGGTACAATTAAAAATATAATTCTAAAAGGAGGGACTATAATGGACGATAGAATTGTCATTCCAATCACGGATCAAAATTATTTGGAACTTATAAGAGAACTTGAAAATTTACTGGATCAAATTATGGCTACAAATGAGCGATCTCTAATTCGATATTGCAAATATGTCGAAACTATACCTACAGAATACTACCGCTCTTCCTTTATACTTATTTGGAGAGAAGCAATCGAACTTGTTGATTCTATAAAATCATTGGTGGCATTATCAAGCTGCAATACGATTCCAATACTTTTAAGGAGCCTGTTTGAGTTAAATCTTGGAATTGCTTTTATCTGCTCAGATGAAAATAAAATTAAGCAACGTGCATTAGCATATGGCGGGATAAGCCTTATACGGAGAATAGAAAACTATAAGAAGTTTGATCCAACCAACTTGGAATATATGGAATTCAGGGATTGCATCGGCATTGACATTGTTTCTAAATTTGACAAGGACTTTGATTATAAAGGTGCTACGGACAATCTCAGTTCAATATTTGAAAAGTATCCTGCTTATAAAGAGTTCAAGGAAGAATATGATCGTATATTCGAGCAAAAGAAGCAGTGCGGAAGAAAGCAAGTTCGCCCGGAATGGTACGAACTTTTTGATGGTAAGTCCTCGATCTTTAGTTTAGCAGAAATGTTAGGAATGAAAAAATATTATATTACGCTTTATGACCAATTTTCCTTAAAAGGCCATGGAAATAACGCAATGTCCGCCTGGGAGCCATCTGCCTTAAAAAATCCGAAAGTACCAAATTTGAAGGAACTTGCAAGCAGTATTGATTTGACATTAACTTTTATTACAGGCATTGCTACTGATATTTTAAAAGCTGAGTTTTCAGCCGAATATCAATATTATGGAAGAAAACATTTACAACTTCGCAAACAGATTGAAAAATTTTCTGAAGTACTTAACAACATTTCGTTCCAAACAGAGCAGATAATTCCTAAATAGAAACTATTAATCAAGCCCCAAATGCTAAGCGGCACATTCTCATTTAAAACCGCCACATTTATTTGCAAAATCTCAAATTCTCTGTTTACTTCCTAACTGCAATATGCTATAATTAGTGTATCATCTTAAAGGAGGATTTACGTTATGAGCGAAGAAACAAAAAAGCGTGTTCGCCGTTCTGCTGAAGAAATTGCTGCTGAAATTGATGATAAGATTGCCGCCCACAAGGACGCAATCAAGAAGCTGGAGCAGCGCAAAGCAGAAGTCCTTGCTCCTAAAAAGCCCCGCATGACCAGAGCGCAAAAGATGAAACTGGTACTTGACAAAGCTAAAGAAGCTGGTATGTCTGTAGATGAAATCGCTGAAAAACTTGGTGTAACTTTTGAATGATATTTTGAGTGGGACGTGTTAGCGCACGTCCTGTTCTTATACGAAATTTCTTTGCGCCGGGGAGCTTGCTGGATAGGATCAGAGAGTAAAGGCCAGACTCGTTGATTATGATCATTTTTTGCATACCACCGGGGGTCATCAATTCCGTGACCCCTTTATCCTCTGGGTCAACGTGGTTGGCAATGGCATTGGAAAGAGATTTGCCCTTGCCATATCCCAGAGCCGCAGCCACATCTTTCCCCACCAACCACGGCATATAAACAAAAAGTGGGTACAGCCTTAAAGCTATACCCACAATTATTCTTCTTCAGCAATTTCTAACTTATCAAGTGCAAATTCCACACATTTCAGGATTAGTTCATTCCGTGTGCGCCCTGTTTTGCCGCCTATGCTGTCCAGCCGCTTCACCATCTCGACAGGCATACGGCATGAGACAACCGTATTTTCGCCATATGTTCTTTTAGGCCGAATGATAAACTTGTCCTCTGCCATAACTACCACCTTTGTAAACTCATAGATATATTGTAGCCTAAAAATTGTAGTTTTTATATACTACAAAGGTTTACAAACAGCCTGAATTGATGTATAATGCGAATACCTACACAATTCGACTTTGGGAGGGTCATAATTATGGCTTTGGTCAAATGCCCCGAATGCGGGAAAGAAAGCATCTCTGACGCTGCTGCAACCTGTCCTTCTTGTGGATATGGGATAAAAGAGCATTTTGATTTGATTAGGCAAAAAGAGACGTTCGATGAAGAGAAACGGAAAAAGCAAGAAAGATTGCAAAATGAACTTGAGAAAGAATTAGAAAAGATTGATGTTATGCCCCGTCCATACAAACCATCATTGAGCAGTTTTCTTTTTGATAAAACAAATTGGCCTGTCTTGCTTTTCGGCTTTTTTGCGTTAATCTGGTTATTGCTTGCTGTGTTATATATTTTAATTGGTGAAGCTGAAGGTATTATCTGTCTTTTTGTCGGTGGCTTTTTTGGCGTATTCACATATGTAAATGGAAAAAACATAAAAGCAGACTATGATCGTGCATTAGACAAATATGAAAATTGGGATAGGTATAAGGAACGTTTAAAAAATGACACTGTTGAACGTTATGAAAAATGGATAAGTGACCTCAAAAAGCAAAAGTTTGAAGTACAGAAAAGTAGCGTTCCTGTTGAAACTGTACCTACACCACAATCTACGCATATCTTTAAATGTCCTAAATGTGGTTCTATCAATGTAAAAAGGATTTCAAATACTTCAAGGGCAATTTCTGTGGAATTAATGGGACTGGCAAGTTCAAAAATCGGAAAACAATATGAATGTAAGGATTGTAAACATATGTGGTAATTTTAGGGCAACCGCCGATCTCTCGGCGGCTGTCCCTTTTTATGTCAGCAATACAAGGCCAACACGCCATTGATTAGTTGCTCCAGTTGCCCACGGCTGATAACTGCATCAGGCGTAAAGTCTGCGCTATCCTCGATCCATCCAAGGGCCACGGCGGTTTGTATTGCTCCTTGCGCCCAGCCGCTATACTGGATATGCTGCAATGCGTATTCCTGCGGCTCCATAAATCTTGATAAGATAGTAAGTACCTGCGCCCATGTAACTATGCCATTGGGATCATACCTGTCACCGCCCACGCCATTGACAATCCTTGCTGCTTGTATCACCTTCACATATTGAGCATACCACACATCAGCGGCAACATCGGCAAAGACTACCTGTGCATTCCCATATAGGGCAATAGACTCATCATCCAACAGACGATAAATGATAGTTGCCAACTGCGCCCGTGTCAACGGATCATCCTCGTGGAGTAGGCCATCCCCATAACCAAGCAACACAACTGTTCTTGATGTATCAATTACGGCTCCATTACAAGCAAGCTGTGGTTTAGCTGGAGCGGGAGTATCGGGCTGTGTCTGTGGCTTGCTGTCCCCTGTTGGCTTCGTGCTTGTGGAGGGCCTTGTGGGACGCTGTGAAGGTCTGTAATCTACTGGAGGGGTATAATCATTACCACCGTCAGCGGGTTCCTGCGGCTGCTGTGGCGTGTCTGGTATAGTGTCTGCGGGATCGTCCGTGGCATTATCCTTCGGTGGTTCTATAGGCTGTTCCGGGGGTTGCTCTGGCTTCTGCGGTATATCTTGATCTGTATTATCAGGGTTTTCGGCGGGATTGTCTTTGTCCTCACCTTCTGGCGACTGTTCTGGTGAAAAGTATTCTGCGGCTTCTTCCTCTGTTAAATATGTTAATCTTGCTATACCTGTATAGTCCATTAATGGTAAAGCCAACTTTTCACCTGTGGTTTCCTCATAAAATCCTTCATCCGCAGACTGCTCATCCGTAATAGTAAGCACTCCACGGGAATATATATCATTTCCTTCGACAACATCAAATTCGTTTTTCCCAATATTTCTTCTGATTATGCTACTGGAAATAGTCAACGATCCATCATTATAAATTGCACCACCTAAACCAGATGAATTATCAACAATCTCTGTGTTATTGATTGTTAAATGACCAGAATTATTTATTGCACCACCAGCAAACAATGTATGTGTTCCAGTAAAAAAGCAGTTTTCTATGTTTACTGTTGCCGCTGAACTTATGCTCAATGTTGTACTTTCTTCATTTAAGAATTCGCAATTTTTAAATTCAACATTGCCTGAAAATATGTTTATAAGAAATGTACTATTAAATACATCATTGTTTCCATTTCTAATAAATTGACAGCCATTAATTTTCACATTGCAAACTTTGTTACTTCCACTCTCTATTAAAGCAAAAGTTAAATTACTACAATCTGAAAATAGCTTTAATCCAGACAATTCACACTCCCCGCTAATGGAGAAAAAACAATCACTATCTGCAATTCCTTTTATTGTTATGTCTTTCTTACAAATCAGCGACACATTATCCAGAATGATTTTCTTTGATAAGATAATTGTATCTCCATCCTCTGCAACATCAATAGCCGTTTGCAATTCCTCCAGTGTAGCAACAACGACAGGCTCTTGCTCCTGCTGGATAGATTGATCCGTAGCAGGATCGCCCTCCGCTGCATAGGCAGGGATCACCAGCATCAATGCCATAAGTACAATCAAGATTGCTTTCTTCATCGTTTCAATACCTCCAATTCCTTGTTCTTTTCGGTCATAGCCGTAACTAATTGATTAATCATTGCAGCTTCGGCGGCTGTTAGGCCAGATAGATCAACAGGGCTACTATTTGTACGCCCCAGCAGATAATCAGTGGTAACATTGAAAACATCTGCCAACCGTACAAGTGTTGTATATGAGGGCTGGCGCATACCAGTCTCATACATAGAGATAGACGATTTTTCAACATTCACCAACCTTGCAACCTGATCCTGCCGCAAATGATTCTCTGTCCGCAATGCTTTCAATCTTTCGCCCAACTCGATAATCATTCGTTGCGTTCACCTCCACGCAACAATGATAGAATACCAGATTTTGCTTGACAGTTGGTGAATTGCGCTTGACAGGCTGTGAATCCGTAAAAAAATAGCCGCATAACCCCAATAGAGGCTATACGGCTGTAATGGCACTTTGATAAATGCGCAAAAAAGTTGTGAATTTGTCAAAATTCCATCAAAAAAGAGTGTTGGCGGCTCTTTTGTAATCCACTTCATGTTGATTGTATTGGTGAGGGCCTTCGGCTGGCCAAGGATAAAATGAATGAAAAAAATGTCTACTATATGAACCCTGCTTTTGACAAATGAACACAAAGAGAGCGGCGGATATTCCGCCGCTCTTTTTTGCCGCTCACTCCAACAGCGCCGCAAATTCATCCTCTGTCAGAATCGCTATCCCCAAATCCTGCGCCTTTTTCAGCTTGCTTCCAGCCGCCTCTCCCGCTACCACATAAGTGGTTCGCTTCGAAACGGCCCCCGCAACTTTTCCTCCCCGTTCCTCAATCAAGCCCTGAGCGGTTTTTCGTTCAAAGCGCGACAGTGTTCCAGTGAGAACGAACGTCATTCCGGAAAAGCGCTCATCCACCAGCTTCGAAGTGCTCTTCATGTTGACGCCGGCAGCTTTGAGCCGCGCAATCAAGTCCTGCGCCTGGGGAGAGGCAAGGTAATCCACAATATACTGAGCGGTCACCCCGCCTACATCGTTGATTTCCGTAAGTTCCTCTAATGTGGCAGAGGAAAGCGCCTCCATCGTCCCGAAATGAAACGCCAGAACCTTCGCCGCCTTCTCCCCTACCTGCCGGATTCCCAGCCCATAAACCAGTCTGGATAAATCATTCTCCTTGGAATGGTCAATCGCTTTCATTAGATTCTCAGCAGATTTCTTCCCCATGCGCTCCAGTTTCGCTACCTTCTCCTCCTGAAGCGCGTAAAGGTCCGCCGCATTGGAAACCATTCCGCTGTCAATCAACTGCTGCACCACGGCGGGGCCGCAGCCGTCAATATCCATCGCGTTTCGGCTGGCAAAATGAGTCAGATTCCGCAGGAGCTGCGCGGGACACTCCGCTCCGGTGCAGCGAATCGCAGCTCCGTCCTCATCCCGGCGCACCGGAGCGCCGCAGACTGGACACGCCGAAGGAAGAAAATACGGCTCCGTACCCGTAGGCCGCTTTTGCATATCCACCTCCACAACTTCAGGAATGATCTCCCCCGCCTTTTGCACGAGGACGGTATCTCCAATTCGGATATCTTTTTCTGTGATATAATCCTGATTGTGAAGCGTAGCGTTGGTAACGGTTGTCCCTGCTAGACGGACAGGCTCCAGCACTGCTTTCGGCGTCAGCACGCCAGTGCGGCCCACCTGAATCACAATGTCCCGTACGCGGGAGGGTTTTTTCTCCGGCGGGTACTTGAAGGCCACCGCCCACTTCGGACATTTCGCCGTACTGCCTAGTCTTAAGCGATCAGGCAAGGAGTTTACCTTTACGACAGCTCCGTCAATATCAAAGGGAAACTGCATCCTCTCTTCGTTGATTCGCTCAATTTCAGATTGGCACGCGGCGGTTCCGATAAGGGTCTTATGGGGAATCACCCGGAAACGCTGAGAGGCCAGATAGTCCAATGTCTCCTGGTGGGAGACGAATTCCTTTCCCTCCGCCAGCTGCAAATTGAAGACCTGAATATCCAGTTTCCGCTCTGCGCAGATTTTCGGGTCCAACTGCCGCAGGGATCCGGCGGCGGCGTTCCTGGGATTCGCCAGAAGCGGTTTTCCCTGAAGTTCACGCTGGACATTTAATTCCTCAAAAACCGTTCTGGACATATAGACCTCGCCCCGGACAATGAGTCGGGACAGCTTGTCCGGCAGCGTCAAGGGGATGGAACGAATGGTCTTCAGATTTTCGGTCACGTCCTCCCCTGTCCGGCCATCTCCTCGAGTCGCGCCCCGGACAAAGATGCCATCCCGATACTCCAGCGCCACAGACAGTCCATCCACCTTGGGTTCAATGGAAAAGATGGTATCCTCCCCCAGGGCCTCGTCCATTCGATGGCAGAACTCCGCCACTTCTTCTCCGCTGAATACGTCCTGCAAACTCTCTAAGGGAACCTCATGCGTGTAAGGTGCAAAACCTTCCAACGTCTTCCCGCCGATGCGTTGCGTGGGGGAGTCCGGCATAATCTCTTCCGGGTGCTGCGCCTCCAGTTCCTCCAGACGGCGGTTGAGCATGTCGTACTCATAGTCGCTGATGATAGGCTCATCCAGCACGTAATAGCGGTAGCCATGCTCGTTCAGCGTGTCCCGCAGCTGCTTGATCTCTTCACGGTAATCCATGAGGTCCTCCTGTCAGTTCAAGATATAATCCTTCGCGTCGCTCACATAGTTCTCAGGGGTGGAGCTGAAATAGGTGTAGGTATCCGGCACAGACCCCACAATCACGGTTTCCGCCACGGTGACAGCATTGGAAACCGTCGTTGCGGCAGAAAAACCAGGCAGTAAAATGCTGACGGCCACGTCAATGTTCAGCACAATCTGGTGCTTGGTCTGGTTGATGCCCGCTGAGGTAAACTCGTTTTCAAACCGGGCGGAGGAGGAACCCACCGACTCCATCCGCACAGAGATTCTTGGCCCCCGCCCGGCCAGTAACACTGAGCCGGTCAGACTTCCAAGCGGAATGGAAAGCTCTCTGGCGGATACCTGATCAATGCGGGCAAGAATGATGTCCAGAATTTTGGACTGGAGACGGTTAAAAGCCGCCATGTTGCTGTAAATAGCCGTGATTCGGCCGTCTTTGTCCTTCTCAAAGGTTATCAAATCGCTGTAGCTGATATTGCCGCTTTCAATGGCCTCGTCCACCGCTTCGGAGACAATGCGGTTAACCGTGTTGGACACTCTGGTCGTGGCCAGGCTTGTCAGCAAAGGCCTCATCTGGGTTGTGGCAAACAGCATAAGCGTCAGAAGCAGCGCCACAGTGGAAAAAGCCAGCACGCTCCAGAGTGTCCGGCGGGTGATGCGCCGCCGGTAGTAAAAGAAGTTCACAAAATCACCCCAGAGCATTGTATGCTCCGGAAGCTTGCCCTATCGCTTTTCAGGCAGCTGGTTGACGATCTCCTTGAACACCCGCCCCCGTTCCATGAAGTTCGCGAATCGGTCAAAGGAGGTGCTGGCAGGGGACAACATCACCACATCGCCCTCCGCCGCCCGGCTCCGGGCCAAGGAAACCGCCTGGTGATAGTCTTCCACATCCACAATTTCCAAGTCATCGTAATTCTCCGCCCGCTCCACGGAAGCCCGGATCACTCCGGCAGTCGCCCCGCAGAGAATCAGCAGCTTTACATGCGCGTTGACCACTGGGCCAAGGCTTTCATAGGAAATGCCCTTGTCCTTCCCCCCAGCAATGAGAATGATCTTTTCCGGGAAAGAGTTCAATCCCGCAATGGTCCGGCTGGGGCTGGAGGCGATGGAGTCGTTGTAATACCGTACTCCGTCCAGTTCACGCACCAGCTCAATCCGGTGCTCCACGCCGCCGAAGTCTCCCGCGAAATCACGGATCACGTCATCCGGAACCAGCCCGTCTACGGCGGCAACAGCCGCCATGTAATTCTCCACATTGTGAACCCCAGGGAGCTTGATCCCGGCCAGAGGAAGCACCTGGCGGCGTCCGGTTTCGTTGGACATCCAGATTGCCGGTCCCGTCCCGTCCGTGTCCGGAGCGAGATACGCCCCCCGCTCCACGCTCCCCCGGCGGCTGAAGGTCCGAAGACTCCCGTTCTCCCGGCCCATAAAGGAACAGGTGACTTCGTTATCCGCGTTAAAGACAGCAATATCTTCTGCCGCCTGATGTGTAAAGATATTTTCCTTTGCAGCAATATACTCCGCGTAGTCCTTATGAACATCCAGATGATTGGGCGCCAGATTGGTGATGACGGCAATGTGTGGACTTTGATTCATCGTCATCAGCTGGAAGGAACTCAGCTCTAAAACGGCCATATCCCCTTTCCGGATACCTCCGGTCTCCGCCAGCAGCGGATGACCGATGTTTCCACCCAGGTGGACCGTCCGCCCCGCTGCTCGAAGCAGTTCGGCGATGATGGTGGTGGTGGTGGTCTTGCCGTCGCTGCCAGTGACGGCGATGATCGGGCAGGGACAGACTTCGAAGAAGACCTCCATCTCGCTGGTCAGCATACTCCCCCGCCCAACGGCGGCGGTGAGTTCCGGCAGATCGGGCCGCATTCCCGGGGTACGGAAAATTACGTCCTCTGTCAAGTTCTTCAAGTAGTCCAGCCCCAGGCGGAGGCGGCAGCCCTTCTTCTCCAGTTCCTCCGCCAGGACGCCCAGGGCGGCCCGGTCCTTTTTATCGCAGGCGGTCACCGCCACGCCCCGGGAGAGCAGCAGTTCCACCAGCGGCCGGTTGGAGATTCCAATCCCAATAACGGCCACGGTTTTGTTCTGTAAAGAGGACAGATATTCCTCAAATTTCACCCAAATCGCTCCTTATCCTCCCCGTCCGCAGGCGGGGTCATTGCTTTTGCCTGAGGGTTTCTCCGGCGGCGAATTCATCTCTTGGCTATTTTACCACGTTGAACCCCTTCCGGCAAGACTTGCCACCGCAGAAAATTTGTGATATTCTGTCAAACAAAGCAAAAAAGGAGGGCCTGACATGGACCCGCAGCTTTTCCATGTTGGCGAATTTCATCAAAAATCTTGACTTCTCTGCGCATTTCCTGTAAAATATTCCCGCGAGGAAAACAGACAGCCGCGTGGGCAGGCCGAAAGGCCGTTCATGAGGAAAGTCCGGGCTCCACAGGGCAAGGATAACGGGTAACGCCCGCCGAAGGCGACTTCAGGAAAAGTGCAACAGAGATATACCGCTGGTTCGGTTCCGCCGTTCCAGTAAGGGTGGAAAGGTGCGGTAAGAGCGCACCCGACGGCTGGAAACTGTCCGTCGCTGTAAACTCTATCCGGAGCAACACCGGTATGGGAGCATATAGGCTGGCCCGGCCGCTCCCGGGGTGGCTGGAGCGCGCTGGCAACAGCGCGCCTAGATAGATGGCTGTCAAATACAGAACCCGGCTTATAGTTTTGCTCGCAAACATATGGTCCCGGCTGCGGAACACGCGGCCGGGACCTGTTTTTCTTCATTCCCTGTCATGCGGGTGATCCTGGCCGTCTCCTCCTGCGGTGGTATAGGAAGGCAAACAGAAGTCCCGCCGTCAGGGCGGCGGCGGACGCCGCCATCAGAATCAGAGCGTCTTTGTTTGCTCCAGCCGTACCTGGATTTTGGCCGGGGAAACTGCCGGGGAAGTGTTCGGAGTTTTGGGAAGCCCGCTCTGCCGGAGGAGGCTGTTCCAATCCCTTGGAAGCCGTGGGCGCGGGCATTTCCCTGCCGCCGCCTTCCCCCGGCGAAGGAGGTCCATGCTCTCTTCCCTGGTCCATAGTACCCATATCGGACAGCGTGATGGAAGAGGCGTCAATCAAGCTGGCAGAATCAAGAGACTGCTCCTCCTCCGTGGAGGGAATCGTCCCCTCCAGTTGCCCGCTGACGCTCTCAGAGCGCAGACGGCAGAAGGTTCGAAGGGTTTCCACGCCAATCTCAAACTCTTCATACGTGTAAAACCAGGTGGGATCTTTCTCCACGTATTCCGCAATGATGTCCGCCGCGCCGTCGATCAATCCGGCGCAGTCCACCGTATCCAGGAACTCCTGAAAATACTGGTGGTACAGCTCCGTATATTCCGAGTTGTCAAATATCCAATCGACCATGGGGCGGCTGTCGCCGCCGGAAACGGGGGAATCAATGGGGGCGTTGACCTGACTGGAGGCGCTGCCGCCTTGAAAGGTACCATAGGCAAGATTGTAATCCCAGGGAATCATGGAGAGGCGGCCGTCTTTTTCATGGAGATAGTAGTTGTGGACCATGGAGCCGGTGTAGCTGTCTCCATTGCAGACAAAATTATGAACCACAAAATAGCGGAGGACTTCATCGATGTCCAGAACGTCCTTCAGTCGGTCGTTCTCGCTGAGGGCCTTCAGCGAGGCAATCAGCCGGGTCTGATCCGCCTTGCTGACAGCGGTTTTGGCATTTTGAAAAATGTTGGAATAGCTGTCCGGGTCGTCGTCAATGTACCGCAGCTTCACATCGTCGCTGCCCATACCGCCTCCGGGACCGCCTTCGAATCCGCCGGGCTCGCCATCGTTCCGGCGTCCGCCTCCGGGAATGTCGTCTTGCCTGCCGGGGAAGTCTTGAGCACCAGGGAAGTCTTGACCGCCGGGCTGGGCAGGAAGGGCATTGTCCCCTGCCGCGAAATCTTCCATACGGAACTCCCGCCCATTACCCCGGCCGCCGCCGAAGCTCATGCTGTCCGGTTTATAAAGCTGGCCGGAATCCGTTCCATAATTGCGCCGGAGAAACGCATCCTCCACGCCCTCCACCGCAAGATACAGCCCCCAGTCCTCCCCGTTGACGGTGATATATACATAGCTGCAAAGGGGCGCGTCTACACCAAAGGCGCTCATCATTCGGTAAGTCAGGTAATCTTTCATACAGGTGGTATCCTGAATGAGGTTATTCAGACTGAGCTTATCCAGGCCATAGTAAGTTCTGGCGCTGTCGTAGTGATCAAACTCCAGTTTGAAGCTGTAGCGGTCGCTGTCCATGGCGGAAACCATGCTTAAAGAAGTATTTCCCTTGGCGCGAATGCCAGTGTTTTTGTACGCTTCGCCGTCGATCACCACGGCGCACTGAGCATATTCCTCGTTTTCACAAGTCTCGAGGAAGCTGTCCCAATCCTCCATCACAATGTCGATGGTGTGGACCCGGTCCGTGCTGAAAAGACGGGTCTCATAGCCCATAGCGGAAGCGACGGGCTGGAGCCCCAAACTCCCGCCGGACAGGAAGGCCGCCGTCAGCAGCAGGCACAGCGCCAGAATGACCGCGCAGAGTTTGTCAATGTGCTTGTGCGTGGACATTAAGCCCCTCCTTTATCCCATATAATCTCCGTTGTAGCTGACCAGTACCGCGCTGCGAACGCCGGGAAGGTCCGCCAGCGCGTTGACAAAGCCGGTGTCCTCATCTTTCAACCGGACTTCCAGATTCAGCTCAACCGCATCCTTCTGCACCGTCTTACTTTTTACCACACAGCGCCGGGTCCGCTGGCGGAGAAAGTCCGCCGCCCGTGCTTCGCTTTCGTGACTGTCGCACTGAAGAACCACAAGATAGGGGTCGCAGCGGGATTTTCGATTCACAAACACCAACAGCATCAAGCCGGTCGCCAGGCTGCCGAACACCGCCAGAGGAATCAGACCCGCCGCCAGAACGACGCCCACGGCAATGGCCCAAAACAAGAAGGCAATATCCAGAGGCTCTTTAATCGCCGTGCGGAAGCGCACAATGGACAGAGCGCCCACCATGCCCAGAGACAGCACCACATTGCTGGTGACCGCCAGAATAATCATGGTGGTAATCATGGTCAGGGCGACCAGGGTTACTCCAAAGCTGGAGGAGTACATAACGCCGGTGAAGGTTTTCTTATAGACCAGAAAGATAAAAATACCCAGGCCGAAGGCCAGAGTCAGGGCTAGGCCCATGTCCAGAAGGCTGACGCTGGAGACGTTCTCCAGAAAGCTGGATTTGAAGATGTCCTGAAAAGTCATAATTTTGATTCCTTTCTTGTTTATCCATAAATGCGGGAAGCGGCGTATTTGGAAAAGGAGGAGGTATGCCGCCCGGGAAGCTGCACTGCGTCCCGGATGACATCCGGAAGAAATTCGTCCCACTTCACCTCCAAAATGATGGGCGCATCTCCGGCGGGAATCGTAACACAGGCGGGATTCAGAAAATCCACAGCGCCCAATCCGGTGCGAATACCGGAATCCAGCGTTACCCGTACGTTTCCGGCCGGAAACACAAAGGCGTCCCGCGTGTAATCCACAATGGTTTTGGGCCGGATGCCATTGGATTTCATCTTCCAATAGAGCTCCTGAACCAGGGGCCTGCCCGCATGGAGCATCCAGTTCAGCCCGCCATCCAAAAGCTCCCCCACCTCCTGAGCGCTTAGGAGCACGGAGCGCTTGCCGCACAGGCCGTTCCACTTGCTCTTTTTCTCCAGGCAGATGAAGGAGACGTCACCGTCGTAATACCGTATTCGAAATTTTTCTCTTCGGGCCACCCCGTCAATCTTTTCCCGCAGGGCCGTACCCAGAGGGTCGTCAAAGTAGAGGCTTCGCACCTCATAGCGGCCGTCTCGCCCATGGGCGTCCCGCTTGGCCACGGCGGAGAGACGGGTGGTGAGAACCGCACAGTCTGCGGCGGTGATCTCATGTTTCCACTCATGCCGAAGTTTCATTTCGAGCTCCTTTCGTTTCAGGGGATGAGGGCATGATACTGTGGCTTCCTTAGCGCAACCTTAAAAAACGGCAGAAAGGGAAAACTTTTCTTTGGCTGGTCATACCCGAAAGCCCTCCCCTCCTGTTGGAAACGAACTCTGGCACGCTACACCGCTGCACGCTTCAAATATTAAACAAAAATTAGGTTTTGTTTAATATTATGGCAAAGACAGGGGGCGGACCGTTTGGTCCGCCCCGTATTTTCTGGATTCAGTCGTTGTCCCAGTTGTGCCAGACGTTCTGCACATCGTCGCTGTCCTCCAGCATATCGATGAGCTTCTGCATGTTTTTCACATCGCCCTCGCCGCTGAGTTTAATGTAATTTTGAGGGACCATCTCCACCTCGGCATTGACGAAGCTGTACCCCTTCTCCTCCAGGGCCTTCACCACATTGTTAAAGGCATCGGGGTCACAGGTGATCTCCAACGCGGGACCGTCGGCTTCAAAGTCGGCGGCTCCAGCGTCCAGCGCGTCCATCATGACGGTTTCCTCATCCAATTCTCCGTCCTCATTGTCAATGACGATGACGCCCTTTTTGTCAAAGGACCAGCTGACGCAGCCGATGGCGCCCAGATTGCCGTTGCATTTGTCGAACGCATGACGGACCTCCGGCGCGGTGCGCTGGCGGTTATCGGTCAGAGCTTCCACGATGACGGCCACACCGCCGGGACCGTAGCCCTCGTAGGTGACAGCCTCGTAGCTGTCCGTATTTCCCGCGCCCAACGCCTTGTCGATGGTGCGCTTGATGTTGTCGTTGGGCATATTCACAGCCTTGGCCTTGGCAATCACCGTGGCCAGGCGGGAGTTGTTGTTGGGGTCGCCGGAGCCGCCCTCTTTCACGGCCACGATGATCTCGCGGGCGATCTTGGTAAAGGCGGCGGAGCGCTTGGCGTCTGCCGCACCCTTGGTTTTTTGGATATTATGCCATTTGGAATGTCCGGACATAAGGTTTATTCTCCTTCCACATAATACTGAATCACTTCCCGGTGGGAAGCGGATTTTTGGATTTCCATACCAGGAAACCGGCCGGCCAGATAGGCGATTACCTCTTCGCAAATCAGGTCCTCCGTGGGGAAATGGCCCGCGTCAATGAGATTGATGCCCTTGGCCTTCGCGTCCACAAACTGATGATAGCTCAGGTCAGCCGTAACAAAGGTATCGCATCCGGCGTATATTGCAGCGTCCTCGAACTCTCCGCAGGCTCCGCCGCCCACGGCCAGGCGGTGAACGGGCTTCCCTGCGTCGGCGTAGCGGACGCCGTTGCAGCCCAGGACTCTTGCCACATGGCGGACAAACTCCGGCAGAGCCATGGGCTCCGCCCGCCAGCCGCAGCGCCCCACGCCTTCCCCGGTAAAACGTTCCGGCTCCTGAATACCGAGGACCTGGGCCAAAACGTCGTTGACGCCGCCCTCCGCGATATCCAGATTGGTGTGCATGCAGATGGCGGAAATATTCCGCTCAATCAGATGGAGAAGTCTCCGTCCGGTCACATCCCTGTCCGTCACGCTCTTCTGCCCGTGGAAAACCACCGGATGATGGGCGACGATCAAGTCCGCCCCCCAGCGGTCCGCTTCCTCTATCACGGTCTCCGTGATGTCCAACGCCGCCAAAATCTTATGGACCTCCCGGTCCGGCCTGCCTACCAGCAGCCCCACATTGTCCCAGTCCTGCGCGCATTCCCTGGGCGCAATTTCAAACAGAGCCCGCTCTATTTCACCGACATTTGGCACGCCGCCACTCCTCTCTCATGGACAGCAGCGCGGTTATGATCTCCCGCAGCGCGTCCCCTTTTTCCGAGCTGCCGCCGGAGCGGTTCAGTCCCGCCACAGCGCTTTGCAGACGAATGATTTTTTCAATAATGTACCGGTCCCCCAGAGGATCGTGAAGCAGCGCCGCTCCTCCGTACAGCTGCCCTGGGGAAAGCGACATCTCCCCTGCCGTAACCTCCATCACTGGATAAATGGTGCCCCGGTCCTCCACCAGGGCCTCCCGCCGGATGGCATAGCCGCCGGCCGCCAAAAAAGCCCGGAGGGCTTCCGCCCGGGTCATCGGCTGGAGCAGCAGCGTGTGGTTCCCTTCCGCCGTCCAGGGA
>Ga0209064_1002975_pt1 | contig 16368 bp, 16 predicted proteins | sample Inofromicrocosms_FD_187498 | JGI IMG/M metagenome (GOLD analysis project Ga0209064, IMG submission 187498) | Mouse cecum microbial communities from Vienna, Austria - Inoculum for glucosamine and mucus D2O microcosms (SPAdes) (version 2) | ecosystem: Host-associated > Mammals > Digestive system >... | reverse complement strand
GCCGACTACGGGGAGCAGGCCGCAAAAAAGGCCCTTGCCCAGCAGAAAAAGGAGCTGGACAAAGCGGACAAACGGCTACTGGAACTCAACGTATTGTTCCGCAAACTTTATGAGGACATGGCTTTGGGCCGTTTGTCGAACGAGCAATTTGCGCTTCTGACCTCTGGCTATGAGGACGAGAAAGCGGCACTGACGAAACGGGCGGCGGAACTTCGGCAGGAGATTGACACCGCCGCCGAGCGAGGGGCGGATGTGAAGCGGTTTGTTGCACTGGTGCGTCGGTACTCGGAGATCAGCGAACTAACCTATGAGAACGTCCATGAGTTTATTGACCGCATTTTAGTCCATGAGCTGGACAGAGAAACGAACACACGGAAAATCGAAATCTTTTACAGCTTCGTGGGCAAGGTAGACAGCGGCGATGAACCGACGGAAAGCATATCCTATTTCCGACAAATTGGCACTGATGTCAAGAGTTTTGCCGTCTGATAATACAAAATGCTGGGGTAAGACAGCGCACCATCTTTTATGGTTACGCTATCTTACCCCAGCAAAATTGGTGCCCGTGTAGCCATCGTCTGAAAAGAAGAACACGTTGTTTAGGCCCTGTTCCTTACAGTATTTCAGCAAAAAATCGCGTTGATTCAAAATGGAGCCGCTATCCCCTTCCTGCTCGTCCTCCTGGGAGAGCCGGGTGTAACAGGCGTTGATTTTGCCACCGTCAGAGAGGAGAACACCGGGAACAAACGTATTTGTAAATCTGTCGAACTGCCACATAATCTATAGCCTCCTTAAATAGTGACAGCCGAACCCTATAGTTAGATTATACCATAGAATCCGGCTGTTTACAAGGATTATTTCAACTTTTTCAGAACTTTATCAGCGTCTTTCAGTATCAGGCGCCGCATTTTCTGAACGGCGGTTTCCGTGGCGTTCCTGGAGTATACAGAGGTCACTTTGTAAATTGTGCCCCCGATTTTCCGCTCCATGGTTGGCCCTCTTAGGTCGTTATCTGACATCTTTTGTCACCCCCTTTATCTCGGTTTTCAAAGGTGCGGCCCTGCGGGGCCGTCATTTCATGGGGGCTGTCCTACCCATCCCCTCGGGTTTCTATGGCGTTTTTGCCGCCCTTCTCACAGGTTGGTTTCGGCCTTCCCCGCTTCTTTCTGCGCCGCTCCTTCATCTTCTGCTATGAAGTACGCTTGCGCTTCCGCTATATCCTTCACCGTTTTGATTTTCACATATTCGTTACTGTAATCTGCATCTAATTCCTTCACTAATCGTCCTTCGCATATTTTTTCTGCTCGTTTTAACCATTTTGAGCAATAATATAAATGGTCATTCTGTGATATTCTTGTGCTGTATATGTCCTTTGTGATGTATTTTGTTATATATTTAGAAACACTTTCGATGTTTTTTATTTTCGAGATTGTTATATATCCAAATGCTTTTTCATAAGCCGGCCAGCTATATAGCCTGTGTCCATGCGCTATCGAGATCAGTATTTTTAACGGTAGCTTTTCATCTTCTCTAAACTCATGTAAATGTTCAATCGGTAGGCCCATCATCAGCCCGTGCATATGCCAGCTTCCGTCTTTGTGATTTTCAGGTATTAGTAAATATTTAATATTCGTTTTGTGTAAGTAATTATAATTGCACAACCACTTTGAAAGTTTTGTTTTATAAGCATTTAGGTCTTTCCTGTCATAATATTCTGGATTTAGTGTCAATGTCAAAAACCATTGCCAGGAGTTACATAGAGCCAACTCAAATATTTTTGATCTTGTCCTTGATAGACTTGCTTCTAATTTGCCCTCATTCTCTGCCGTGTTCTTTTTTCCCTTCCTATGCTCGTCCTCGCCGTCCTCCGCTTCATACCCGGCGCGGCGGATATGCTTGTGGAGCGTGATTCGGTAGTAGTCAGACCGATACCGTTTCAGTGTCGCAAAATCGCTTTCGTAGACCTTCCCTCGGTCTACGTGTAACCCTTTCATTAGGCGCCATCCTTTTCATTCCAAAACCGAAAGATTTTTCCATAGTGAAAAATGTTATTTTAGTCAAGTACCCGGCGGGGCCAAAGGCCCCGCCGGGGGCGGCCCTGCTCGGCCTGCGGCCAGCAGACCGCCCCGCACGGTCTGTCACGTACATTTACGCCTCGCCGTAGCTCATGAGCTGATTGACGATGTAATTGACATGACGGTTTTTGAACACTTTCTTTAGATTTTTCAGCGACGCATTCATGCCAAACTTGCACCGATGTACCTGGCGATCCTTTTCCTCGTACAAATAAACCAGGCAACCGCCTTTTCTATGGCTATAGATGTTCATACTGTCCGGACTAAAAAGGCTCTGCCTGACCATGATACCCCCGTTCTGAACCATGACGGCGCTATTGACTGTGATTCTAATGCTCACGCCATTTTCGTCCCGTTCCTTTGGAGTGATTTCAACATAGAGGCTGCCTATGGATATGCTATCCTCTCCATCTGCCAGATATCTTCTGCAAACATCAAACAGGTCTTGAAAATTTTTCATCCGATGTCTTTTATGTTGCCTTATCAGGTCAAATAACAGTTTGATAATTTTCATCAATTCACCGTCCTCCTTCACCGGGTTACAAAATCAACGATTGCTTCTCGTACTGCCTCCATTCGCTTGATGCGCGGGGCCGTAACCTCGAATAGCCCCTTGCCGTCCATGTAGGCGATTCCCTGGCCAACGCCGCCAACAAAATTTTGTGGTATCTCCATGTCACCAAACATTATCCTGGCCGCGTCCGGCGAGGAAAAGCGCCCCCACCATACCCGAACCCCCAGCTGATCTCTCGCGCCGCCAGACGGCATAATGGACTGGTCGGGCCTCTGGGTGCAGAGCCAGCAATAGCCGCCCACCGAACGAGACATAAATAACGCATTCATCATCCAGGACTGACATTGAGCCGCCAGCTTTTTATCTGCTATGCTGGTGTAACTGATGAATGAGGCGTACTCGTCAAAAACCGCAAAAATAGGTGCACGATCTGGGTTATTCTGCAAGCGGGATTCGATTTCCTCGCTGAAGCCCCCGAGGCCGTCAGCACATTTTTCGTACGAAAAATACCGAGCGTTTGGAATATCCCGGAGGTAGCGAAAATCGTCCGAACCTTTAAAATCCATCAAATATAGCCGCGCTGTTGGCAGGTACTTTGACGCTTTAGCGAGGCAAAGTATCATATGGGTGGATTTTCCAGCTCCGGAATTTCCACCGATAAGCCAATGTTTCTGGGTACTGCTCGTGGCGTCCCAGCCTATGTAGGCTGGGACACCCAAACGGAGCAGTTCAGAATTGAGGAAGACCGGGATATTGGCTTGGTCAAAAGTCAATGTCGCCCGTGTCGGCTGTGTCATACTGTTCAACCTCCCTTTTCCGCTGATTGAAGTAGTCCTCGCTTGCGTAGCAAACATAGACATAAATGTATAAATCGCTTTGGGTTATACGATCTACTTGCAAAATACACTCGTCTGCGCCTCCATAGACGAAGCGAACTTTGTCAAACCCAGCCGGGTTGTCGTTTTCGAGCACCGTCCGCAGTTCGCTTTGCAACGCTCGCTTGGCGGTATCTTCATCAATGTTTGTTCTACTGTCCTTTTTGAGGAAACGATATTTAAAAAGCCAGCACTTCCCATGGGGCACAATTCTTTCGTCTTTTGCCGCCTTGATGTCGCTCTCCTCGTAAATGGGCGCAAACCCCAACACTGGGCCGATCCTCTTTGCCACCAGCTTTACGATTCCCGCCACGGTGACGTACTGTGCTGTCGTTGGTGCCTTGGTAGCCGCTGAACCAATGGCGGGTTTGTGGTTTTCAAGGTAACTTGCCCAAAGCACCCCGCCTATCACAACCAGGACGGACACTTTCCATATCGTCCTACGGGCGGCATACAACAGGGCCAGCACCAGCGCCAGGAAGCCTATGGCCCCCGCCCCGGCAATCAAAAAAGGAGCGCCCTTTTTCAGTGCCTGTTTCGGCCCTTCTTGCTCTAAAGTGTCCATAATCTCGTCTAATGGACGGTAAAAAATTAGTTCCTTTAGCCGTTTAAAATACCTTTTCATGATTGATTCTCTCCTTTTTCAGCCCCCGCCCCCCTTGGAGGGGGCGGGGACGTGCTCCTTTTACTTACTGGGCTGGGCCTGGGTCTGAACGGGCGTGATCCGGGCGGCCTTGAAGTATGGCCGGGCCCCGCCATCGTCCGTTTCAAACGAACCACTAACAAAGTCCTCAATGTTGACACGGATGGCGCCACCGTACTTGTCGATGGTCGCCTGGGCAATGCTCGGCGTCGATTCATCGACCTTGACGGACACGCGCATGAATCCGCTTCCAGGAAAGACCAAATTGTAGCGGGTTGCAATTTGCGGCGAGTTGGTGGGGGCGTTCCGCTCCCTGACCGCTTCGACCCCGACCAATAGCGGGGCATTCTCAGGGCGCATTGTGGTTGGCCCTGATATGGCGCTCAGGCAAGACAAGTCGGCAAGGGTCAGGTTCAGGCGTAAGAACACGTTGTCGGATAAAAACTTTGGAGCAGGCATTATTTCACGTCCCTTCGTTTATTGTGGTTGTCCACATCTGAAGAATATCACAACTAAGATTCAATGTCAACCAAAATTTCAACCTTAAACTTTGATTTTTACTTTTCATGGAAAATTTTGTTGACTTCTCGAAGCGAGTAATGTATCCTACCTATTGAAGGGGGTATTGTAATGAACTTAGCAACCAATTATCCGGCAGAAGAAAATTTCGCATACGAGCCGATAGAACAACCAAAACTCGGAAACCTTATCAAAGAATCCCGGAAAGCCCAAAAGCTGACCCAACGACAGTTGGGGCAACAATTAAATGTTTCGTATCAAACGATTGCATATTGGGAGAACGGTTCAAGAGCACCAACGTTTGCCAACCTCATGCGGCTTGCCATGGCATTAGGCAAGCCAGATGATTTTTTCCTTTGCCGCGTTCCAGAGCAAAAACCCAAGAATTTTTTGCCAACTTTGTGTGATAATCTTCGTCATTATCGAAGCACATTTGACCTTTCACAAACTAAATTGGCGGAATTAGCAGAAATCCCGCTTTCTAAAATAAGGGCTTACGAAAATCCCGGCAGTGGGCAGTTTATCACCGAAGAACATTTGGAGCAATTATGCAAAGTGCTCCACGCAAAGCGTGATGACCTTTTGGGACATTCTTGTACCATGGAGGAATTGCTTGAAATGAATGAGAAAAACAATATAAACAGAATCCAGGCGGCAATCAAAAAATTAAACCCTATCGGATTGGAGAAAGCGGCAGAACGGATGGAGGAATTAGCGGAAATTTCCCGTTATTGTGAATAGGTAGCATCATAAAGAAGAAGGAGCGGCCAGCCAAAGCTGGTCGCTCCTTTTTACTTTTTTACGCCAAAACAAATCACGAAACTGGGGTAAGGAAGTCAAAACCCCCGGCTTGGCCACGCCGAATGAAAATACGCACTTTGGATGGCTCGTCTCTTACCAGCAAATGGGCCGCGCAGTCAGGAGGATAAATGGTATACCCCCATTCATAGTCCACATCTCTTTCATATCCTGCCTTGACATAAATTTCCCCGCCTTCTCTCACGACAACGGAAAGCACGCTTTCCGCATTAGGATCAGTCCCGGTGCCATCTTTGTTGATCGTAATGGATGCTTCTCCATTGTACGCTCCGTCTGGCTCATAGCGTCCCCCCTCATAGCTCCCTGCAAAAGCGGAGAAATCGCCGCTCAGCGCCGCCGCATACATGGGGTCGGAAGCCTCCCAATAGGCTGTCCAGAATCTGTTACGTTCCTCCCAGCTGGGCAAAATTCCATTGTCCAAAACATCAAACCAGAAGATTCCCATACTATCTGAACGAAGAAGATCTTTTTGCTTTATGTAACTGCGGGAAGTCCCGGTGTCTCCGTGGTGCTCCTCCCCCGTCTCCCGGTCATAATATGTATAAATATTCCGCTGTTCGCTAAATGTGATGGCACCCTTTTCAATTTTGTAAAAGTCGTATAAATCATCCTCTTGCGGATATGTACCAGGCTCATAAAAAGAGCGGTTCTGGCAGAGATACACCTGGCCGTCCGAACTATAGAGGGAGAAAACGCCGCCATTCGTCAGAAAAGTATCCTCAGGAGTATTCTCCCACTCGCTGACCACCCGGAAAATCCCCTCACAGGACTTTTCAATATGGCCGTCAATATCCGCATATACTGCTATGGCAACTGCCTCGTCATCATAGCGGCGTTCCAAAGTCAAAAGCTCCGCTTTTCCGTCTCCATCTATATCCACGTAATCGGCATACTCCAGCGTATTAGTGAACCAAGACGCTGCATGATGTTCTGCACTATTTCCTGTGCTATACAAAATTTTATCGTACTCAGTCTGGATTCTCTGCTCATCCTCCGAGGGTGTCCATTGCTCTGCGGCCCAATAGAGATACGCCATCAAATCGGCGCGAGTACACGGAGCGGCGGGGTCAAACTCAGCTCCAGAAAACAGGCCGTTTTTGTCGGCCCACGCCACGGGTTGTCCGTAATATGTGTCGGACGCAGCCAGGGTGTTGAGCTTGTCCGGCTTTCCCTCAGCTCTCCAAAGAAAAGTAAGGGCCTCGGCGCTGGTGCAGGGATTGCCCGGATTGACCGTGGTGTTGGTGGCGATATTATGCTGGTAGGCCCACAGGGCGGGCTTATAGTACCAATCGTCAGGGGAAGCATCATCAAACGGATTTTCCATAATCCACGGCTCGGGGGAACCCATAGCCCGCCAAAGGAAGGTGAGCACCTGCCCTCGGTTGCAGGTATCGGCGGGGCCGAACGTTTCCCCATCAGAGGCGATCCCGTTCTTGTAAGCCCACACCACCGCGTCATAGTAAAGCGCGTCTTCGACCACATCATTGTATGGGATGGGCGGCGGCGCAGGGGTAGAGGCGGGCGCGGCGGTGGGCTGGGTGCTGGGGGTGGGCTGTGCGCTCTTCTGCTCGTCTGCCTGTTTATCGCAGGCTGCGAGGGATAATACCAGGAATCCCGCCAAGCACAGGGGCAATATCCGATTAACTATTTTTCGCTTTTTCATTGTTCTGCCTCTCTTGTCACATACTTATAATCTCTGCGGCATTGTGCATATTACTGCTTAAATGTCGAAGTTATGCTGTACCAAAGTTCAGAGGAAAATTCTTCAAAGAATTGCCTCATTGCCATGCTGAAAAATTCGTTCCAGTTACGTACACCTTCTTCGGCAAATTCAGTTTTAAGGCTTTTAGCCATCGTATCAAAAACTTCCTGTAGAGCAATAGATTCACCCATGTAACTGGCGGTAATCCCGCCTACCGCTTGGCGGTTCAAAGGGGGAATCACATAATATCCGATAACAATGATTAGCACCACGCCTACAAAGTACAGCAGGCAAAATGTACCCGTACTGTTGTTTGGGGACACAATTTGAGCGGTACGGACACCGCTGATAATCCAGGACAACATAGCCAAGGCAATAAACAAAATGCTGGGGACAGGGGAAATGAAGGAAAGCAAAAACGACAGTAACAATAGTGCGCTGGTGGGTACTCCGTTGGCGGCACTGGCCTTGAAAATCTCTGAAAAGGTTGCATCGCCATGCTGAATTTTCACAAGAGCATACAGCATGGCAAGGAACAAAAGCATACCAATTAGGGCAATCAAAGCGCCGAAAAACAAGCACTTGGGTAGTGAAGCCGTCAGGCTTGCCGTCAAAATTTCCGCCGAACTGCTATAACGCAGAATTGATGTAGTCATGAACGTAAACACGACTTTACAAATCTTGCTCAAAAGGCCATAGATCGCAAGTCCCATCGCAAGCAGACGAACCACCGACAAAACAATAGGCAACGTGAAATCATATTCCTCGGCCACCACAGAGCGCACAGCCTGTTCCGGGTTAGCGACATAAGAGGCTATGTACCATTTGAACTTTTTGAAAACGACGGACACCGGGCTTTCTGCGGGGGGAGCAGTCGGGGGTGCTATCTGCTGGGGTTGTTCGGGCTGGTGTGGTTGCTGGTTGGCGGCGGTTTGCGCCATTTCACAGGTACAGGTTTGCCCGTCCTCTAATTTTGCGCCGCAATGCTGACAGTAAGGCATGGTAATTTCCCCTTTCTCTTTATGGTGTTTGACCCTTGGTTCATATTTAGACGATTTTTACAACACCCAAAATTATACTCGGATATTCATACATAGTCAACCCCAATTTCTGTCCGTAAACTGAAGAAAAACGGATAAGAGGTTATCGACTATGATTAGCTACGAACCATTAAAAAAGACCATGAAAAGGCGGGGAATTTCGTCATACAGGCTTGAAAAATTGGGGTTTAGTAGAGCGACATATTACAGTATCCGAAAGGGCAACAGCGTATCTACAAATACGATTGACCAGCTTTGCAAAATTCTGAAATGCGGTGTTTCCGACATTATGGAATTTATTGACGAAGATGAAGAAAACCCAAAGACTTGAATCAGTGCGCAGTACATTGTCAATTTTTCATATAATGTTTGTAATGCGGCCTTTGCGGTATCATGAAAATAGATGGCCCGCCACGGGTGGGGCTTGGGCAGTTGTCGGCAGTTGGGCATAAGGCGGGGTCAAAGGTTGGTTCCGCTCCATGCAATCCCCCGCCGATGGGCTGGCAAGCCCTGGGAAGTTGTTCCCGTGGGGATTGCGTCGCTCGTATGCGACCCGCTTCACTCTCGCATATCCTTATGGGATATGGTTCAGACTATCGGAAAGCATGAAAAGACAGGGGGCCGGGTTCCAGCCTCCTGTCTTTTCGGCTTTTAGGGTTCGGCTGTGGGTGGGTTTTGGTGCTTCCCTATCAGTACCCACCTTTCGCCGGGGGCCTCTCCTTACGATAAAATCAGTTGAATCGGGTCCTCCGCCCGCTCCCCCGCCAGGGGGAGGGTGACGATGGCCTTGAACAAATCCCCATCGATGCTGATCTCAAACCTGCCGTGCTGGAGCTCGGTGAGCGACTGGGCGATGGACAGCCCCAGGCCGCTGCCCGCCTGGTTGCGGGACTCGTCCCCCCTCACAAACCGCTCCATCAGCCGCTCGGCGGGCATATCCAGCGCGTCCCGGGAGATGTTCTTCACCGACAGCACCGCCCATCCCCCGCTGCTGCGCAGATCCACATACACCCGGGTGCCCGGCAGGGCATACTTGGCGCAGTTGGTCAGCAGATTGTCCAGCACCCGCCACAAGTGCCGGCCGTCCGCCTCCACCCACAGCGGCGCGTCGGGCAGTGAGCGCACCACCGTCAGCCTCTGGGCGTCCAGCCGCTCGCCGGTCTCTGCCAGGGCCTGGTCGGTGAGCTGGGCCCAGTCCAGCCGCTCCCAGTTCACTGTCAGGTTGCCGGTGGACGCCTTGGACGCCTCCACCAGATCCTCCGTCAGCTTTTTCAGCCGCTGGCTCTTGCGGTCCAGCACCTCGATATACTCCTGGGCCTTGGGATCAATGATCTCCACCTTTTTCAGCAGGTCCACATAATTGATGATGGAGGTCAGCGGCGTTTTCAGATCGTGGGACACGTTGGTAATGAGCTCTGCCTTGAAATGCTCACTCTTCATCCGCTCATCCACCGCCGTGGAGATGGCGTGGCCCAGATTGTTCAGCTCGTCGGCATGGCCCTTCAGGTCGGGGAGCATCCGATGGGTGTCGATGTGGTAGTTGGGATTGCCGCCAATGATCTCCTGGGTGCCGCGGCGGATGCGCTTCCACTGGTAGGCCCAGGCGCACAGGTAGAGCCCGCACAAAAAGCTCACCACCAACCACAGCATACCAAGGCGGCCATTATCTACCGTGGCCAAAGTAAAGAGCACATACGCCATACAGCCCATCACCGCCTTCCAAATCAGGGGGACGGCCTGGACGGCACGCCCCATCGCCCCGGCCAGCTCCCACAGCCAGCCCCAGAACAGCACAAACAGCTTCCAGCACCAAGCGCACAGCTTCCAAGTCCAGGTGTTGCGCAGCAGGGTGTGGGCCTTGCACCGGGCGCACACCGTCACAACCGCCCCCAGGCCCAGGGCCGCCGCCACGGCCACCGACTGCCCGATGCCAACCAGCTGCACAAACATGGGTGCGTCCCCATAGGCATCGGCCACAACCATAACGCCGATCCCCACCACGCCCACGGCCCCCAGGAACAGAAGACACAGCAGCACATCCCCGGGAACCCGGTGGAACCAGTTGAGATAGACCCCCTCCACCCCCCGCTTATGGCCCGCACTGCAGCACAGGTATACCATCAGCAAAATGCCCGCCGTGCCCAGCACAATGGTCAGGGTAAGGTACTGCGTCCGTCCGGCGTGCCACTCCTCCAGTTTCACCGCCGCTTTGCGGTACTGGTCGTCCACCCGGAGATTATCGTCCACCCACAGGATCAGGCTGGCGGTTTTTGTATCCGCCTGCGCCTCGGAGGTCAGCACCCATTCCAGGCTGTCCGGGTCAAAAATATAACCGAACTGGTTGGCCTCCAGGCAGGCCCGGATGGTGGGAAAATAGACGTACCACCCATCGGAATTGCGCACCCACAGGTAATTGGTCAAGCCGTCGTCGTCCGCCAGCACCTGGTCCAGCGCCACCACAATGGTATCGCTGTCCGGGACCTCCAGGACCACGCCCATCTCCTGTGCGGCCTCCTGCGTCCGGGCGGCCTCCACCAGGCCGGGCAGCAGATACCGCCAGCTGTCGCTCATGCGCGCATCGGCGTAGTCCGCCGAGTTGAGGCCGTAGTTTTCCTCTATCTCCCAGTAGTCCCAGCCGGAGTTGAGCTCAATGACACCTGTTCTGTTGGGCGTGTACTCCACCAAGTAGTCCACATGGACCTGGGAGCTGTCCTCCGGGGTATTGCCATAGATAATCCGGCCATCCTGGTCCAGCAGCTGCCAGCGCAGGTTGGTTGCCCCGGCGTCATATTGGGCTTCCAGCTGCTCCAGGCCCCGCTTTTCCAGCAGGGACAGCTCCTGCCCCGCCGCCGCCCGGTCCTTGAGCGCCACCAGATTTTTCACCACAAAGTAATCCTGCCGCACCAGATAGTTCCGGGTATAGCCATGGCTCTCGTCATAGAGGTAGGCGTCGCCCCACAGCGCGTCAAAATTGGCCAGCTGATACCAACCCATGATTGCGGTGGCGGTGAATGCCGCCACCGCCGCTATGAAGGCCAGGGCCTTCATGCCTATATTTTCCCGCCATTTCATGTCATCTTCTCCATTTTGTACCCCAGCCCCCATACCACCTTCAGATAGCGCGGGTTGGCGGGGTCGATTTCGATCTTCTCCCGCAGGTGCCGGATGTGCACGGCCACAGTGTTCTCGCTGCCCAGGGCGGGGTCGTTCCACACCTGCTCGTAAATCTGGGCGGTGGAATACACCCGGCCCAGGTTTTTCATCAGCAGACGCAGAATGTTATACTCAATGGGGGTGAGGCTCACCGCCTCGCCGTCCACCGTCACCGCCTTTGCCTCATCGTCCATGACGATAGAGCCGTTGCGCAGAGTACCGTCCCCCTCCTGCGCCGCAACCTTGCCCCCCAGGGTGGTATACCGCCGCAGCTGGCTCTTTACCCGGGCCAGCACCTCAATGGGGTTGAAGGGCTTGGTGATATAGTCGTCCGCGCCGATGTTCAGCCCCAGCACCTTATCGCTGTCCTCGCTCTTGGCGGTGAGCAGGATGATGGGGATGTTGCCGCCGGACTCCCGCAGCCGGGCGGTGGCCCGGATGCCGTCCAGCTGGGGCATCATGATATCCATTAAAATAAGATCGATATTGCCCTCGTTCACCGCCCGGATGGCCTCTTCCCCGTTGTAGGCGGATACCGTGCGGTATCCCTCGCTGGTCAGATAGATCTCCAGCGCCGAAACAATATCTTTGTCGTCATCGCAGATAAGCACCGTGTACATGGCCACTCTACTCCTTCCCACTCCCCTGTTGTCACGCTCCGCCCGTTCGCGCGGCTCCACGCTTTCCATGTTACCAGCAAGCCGATTAAGCCGCAAGGGGTAAAATCTTTAAATTCGGTTTAAGAAAGTCCGATGCTGCAAAATTTCCTGATTCAGGTTTTGTCACCATGTCCGTTTTCGGGGCGCTGCGGGCGGCGTCCATGTTAATCCACCGAAGTCAAAATCGCCGATAAAGGGAACAACTTCTTGGTCATTCCTTCAAGGGACACAGAGCATAGGACCGGGGGCCTGGAACAGCGTGTTCCAGGCCCCCGGCTTTGCTGCCGATTAGATTTTTTCCGTGCAGTTCCCGTCAGCGTAATCCACAAACCGAACTGTCACATTGGGATCGTCGGGGATCTCAAAGGGCGGGATCTTGCCGCTTTCGATGTCGGCAATAATCTGCCGCCACTCCTCCTCGGTGCGCTCGGGGGCGCTCACCACGTCCCAGTCGTCCTGCGGCACGCCAGTCTTGTCCATGATGACGCAGCCCTCCGGCAGCGGGGTGGAGCCGTCTGAGACAACGAAGGCTGTTAGGACCTGGCTCGGGTCGATCGGCGCCATCGTGCCGTCCTCTCCTTTGACAAAGATGCTGCCCGCGCTGGGCTCCATGTTTTTTTCGATATCGGCCGGGTTATAGCTCATCATCACGTTCTCATCCCCGTCAACGGATTTCGAGTACATCATGCCCTCCTTGATGTCCTGGAGGATGCCCTCGTACATGGCGATGGTCTCATCGATGATCTCCTGAGTCCAGACGAACTCGCCCCGACCGCCAGTGGAGCCCGTTTCCCCAAGCATGGACTGGAGGTTTACCTTCTCCTGCTCCAGCCATGCGGCGTATTCCTCATAAGTCCACCACTCCACATTGGGAGTGGGAAAACGCCGTTCAAACTCCTCGTCTGTCATGGCCTCAAAGGTTTTCCCACCGTCAAAGCTGTAGTAGGTCTTTCCGTCCTTCGGATCGACGTAGGACATCAGCGTGCCCTCGTCGGCAGTGGTTTCCGCGTTCAGCTTCCGATCCAGATCCTCCCGAGAGGACGGGGCTGCGGACGCCGCAAAGGCGGTGGTAGCGCTTACTACCAGGGCAACGGCGAGGGCCAGTGCCAGAACAGACGCTTTTTTATACTTCATAATGGCTTCAATCCTTTCTTCGATTGCAAGTTTGCTGAAATGGTTGTAAAGTGAGAAACACCGGCTCCGGGTTTCCTCCATGTTAATCAGGGTCAGCGCATAGGAGGCTTTCTCCCTGCCGCCCAGAGTATCCATCACCCATTCATCGCAGGACAACTCCAAGTCCCGGTTGGCCAGAACATACATCACCCAGGCCAAAGGGTTGAACCAGTGGACGCACAGCACAGCGGCAAATACCAGCTTTGCCACGCTGTCAAAGCGACGGACGTGAATATACTCATGGGTGAGGATATAGGTCAGGGTGGTTTCATCGCCCCGTTCCATGTCCTCCGGGAGTAGGATCACCGGGCGCAGGACGCCATAGGTCAGCGGTGAGGACACCAAGGCAGACTGCCGTACCTCTAACGGTCTGTGTAGCCTTTGGCCCGCCAGCCAGCGCCGGACAGCGGGGGTATTGTCCGGGCTGGAACAGCAGAACCGCTTTCTGGCCCGTACATAGGACACAATAAAATATGCCGCCATCAGCACCACACCGGCCAGCCAGACCATAGGCATAACTTCGCCGGGGGCTATTCCAGCCGATGCAGGTGTGCCAGCGGGTATTCCCACAGCCGGTGTTCCTGGAACAGATGCCCCGCCCGGCGCCAGATACTCGCCCACCACCGGCAGATGCTTTGCGGGAGTAAACAGGCTGAAGGGCAGGGGGATGGTGAAGGGCAGGAGCAGCCGCAGCGCCGCCATTTCCCACAGGGCCAGAAACGCCCCTTTGGGCAGGCGGTGGAGGGCCAACGCCCGAACCACCACAATGAACAGGATAAACACTCCGCCGGATAAGGTCATTTGCACAAGGCTCATTCGTTTTCCTCCTGGGCTTGCAGCTCCGCAACCATGCGCCGCAGATTGTCGATCTGGGCCTTTGACAGCTTCTGATGACCCAACAGGGACGCAAACAACAGATCGGGGGAGCTGTCGAACAGCTTGTGCAGCAATTCCTCCGTTTCCGCCGCCTGCACCACATCCCGGGCGATCAGGGCGTGGCACAGGAAATTTGGCTCCCTGCGCTCGATGGCCCCCTTGGCGATGCACTTTTTGATGACGGTGTAGGTGGTGTTCATATTCCAGCCGGTGGTCTCCTTGAGCACGTCCGAAATTTGTTTTGCCGGCATATCTCCTTCTTTCCACAGTACATCCATGACTTTCAGCTCCGAGTCAAAGAGCTTGACGGTCATTTCACTCACTTCCTTTCAAACTATTGCAATAGTTTACACTGCATACACTATCATAGTCGTGTGGGTTTGTCAACACTATTTCAGTAGTTTATAGAAAGTTCATTTTTTGTTATAAAATTCTTTATTCAACATAGCTTATACATCAAAATTCCAAAAGCCCGGGGGCCAGTCTATAACAATTGAGCACAGGGATTCCAGAAAGAACCCCCCAGCCAGCAGACACATAGACTATTCCGAGGGCCGCACTGGCAAGGAGCTTTTCCTGCTTGTTGTACCGGCGCATTTCTGACGCGCGCCCTCATTCAGAAAGGAGATTGTTTTATGTCTCTGCCTAACTTTCCCAACATTGACCCGCCCATCCAGCGGGAAGACGCAGTCAATCAGATTCTCTCCTCCATCGCCATGGAGGAACTCAGCCTGAGTCACATCCTCAACGCTGAGGGTGAGAAGCTGCAATATATCCTCGGCACCCTGCCCGGCCTCAGCGGCCCTGCCGCTACCGTGGAAGATGTGCTGTCCGCCAACGAGAGCGTTCGGGACCTGCTGAAGACCGCTGTGCAAAACCAGCTCTTCCTGAAGGCCAAAATGCAAGGGGCACTGGAGGCATCTCCCCTGCGGGGTCCCGCCGGCCCCACCGGCCCCACAGGCCCCGCCGGAGCTGCCGGAGCCACCGGCGCCACTGGCGCTGCCGGTCCAGCCGGAGCCGCCGGAGCTGTTGGAGCCACTGGCGCCACCGGTCCTGCCGGCCCCACAGGTCCCACCGGCCCCACCGGCGCGACAGGGCCAGAAGGCCCTGCTGGAGCAAATCTATTCGGCCCGGACGGTCCTACGGGCCCCACCGGGCCTGCGGGTCCCACCGGCCCCGTCATCATCGACTTTGCCTATGCCGCTAACACCAGCGCAGCCGTGATCCCTGTGAATGGCCTGGTGCCTCTGCCGAGTGACCAGGTGAAGGCCAAGGACATCACCGTCAGCCCCGACAACACCAAGTTCACCGTGAAGGCCGCCGGGGTCTATCAGGTTGGGTACCCAAATGGGGAGGCCCGCCGTTGTTGTGGCATTTCAAAGCGTTGTCCTTCTGCCCCCGGCGTATCTTCTCGGCTAACTCGGCGCTGTAGTATTCCGCCATTCCTTCAAGCATAGATTCCAAAATAATGCCCTCTGGCCCCTCGGTGATATGCTCGGTGGCGGACACCACCCGGACACCATTCTTTTTCAAGATGCTCTTATAATGGGCGCTGTCGTAGCGGTTTCGGGCGAACCTGTCCAGCTTCCAGACAAGGACGGTAATATCATTTGTATCAGCATCAAGTTTGGCGATGGTCAGAAGGGGCTGCTTCAAATTATCGAAAATCAGCTCCCGTTCCTCGCCGGGGCCGAGGTAGATGGTCTGCATGGGTTCATCCCCCACCACATAGGGGTCCGGGACGGACTTCTCAATGATTTCATAACTGTCCACGGGGATATTGGTCAGGACGGCCTTTCCGTCCGGCCCGGTGGTCACGTCGTTGTGATAGCCGTAGTGGATGCCCTTGACCTCAAAGACGGTTCCGGGAATGACCTCCTTGGTCTGCGCGTCCCGCTTGAGGATGGACAGGCTGGGCAGCTTCTTATCCGCCGCCGTCACGGTGACAGTGCCGCCGCCGTTGATAGTGGCCTGATCCACATGGGCAATGACCGGCTCGGTCAGGGTGGCGTAGGGGGCCGGGGCGGATACCTCCACAAAGGCGTACATCCCCTCGGTCACATCGGTGACGGTAGCGACGGGGCCGCAGACAGGGAAGCCTCTGGACACGGTGTCCAGAGGCTTCCGGCGGGTTTGGGGGCACCCCAACAAGCATTTTTGCGAAGCAAAAATTGCAAGTGTTATACACTTGCCCAGCTTGTCGAAAAGCGGCCTGCCAGGAAAAAGTTCTGGCAGGCCGCAAAGCATAAAAGATACATAAAGGCAGCAAACAGGAGGAAAGAGTGAGTAGATAGCCGTTTTGCTTTCCATCTGGCCAGCT
>Ga0209064_1002958_pt1 | contig 16478 bp, 29 predicted proteins | sample Inofromicrocosms_FD_187498 | JGI IMG/M metagenome (GOLD analysis project Ga0209064, IMG submission 187498) | Mouse cecum microbial communities from Vienna, Austria - Inoculum for glucosamine and mucus D2O microcosms (SPAdes) (version 2) | ecosystem: Host-associated > Mammals > Digestive system >... | reverse complement strand
GCTTGTCTTCTTTTTCCAGGTGGGGCACAACCTCACGATAAAGAACCGACCAGTCTATACCCTTGTGACGTGGGGGCTGGGCTCGCCCCTGCATAAAGTCGGCTCGCTCGATATGCTCATAGTTGAAGACTCCGTAGTCTTTTTTGAAGTAATAGTCAAAGATACCACGTTTGCCACCTTCGAGAAAATAGCAATGTACAGGGTAGCCCAGTGTTGCAGCAGCCTTGATGTAGTTGTTGCCGAATACGACTTCATCGCCGCATACAATGGCACACAACGCATCGCCGAATTTCACGATAAGTCGGCAGATGTCCTTCACGATTGAGGCATTGGCGTCCTTGATGTCGAAATCTTCCGCCGGGATATTGTCATAGAACTTACCGATTTCGCGTGGCTTTTTGCAAATGCTGAGTTCTGCAGGCTCCAGTTCTACGCCGTTGTGAACCTGGTTGAACAGAATTTCAGACTCTATGTCAACGCCACTGATGAAATACACCGGTGCTTCTTCGAGACCTACTGCCATAGCCGCCTTTGTTCGTTGGTGGCCGGCAACGATTGTCATGTTGTCACGGTTTACGATGATCGGGAGAATAAAGCCGAGCGTCTTTAGACTGCCCTGCAATTCCACGAAGGCATTGTCCGTGATTTTTCGAGGGTTGTAAGATGCCGGCTTAATGTCGGCGAATTTTACGTAATCCATGTGTTTGCGGGTTATTGGGTTTAACAGTTTGTTTATTCAGGCATTTCAAATACCGTGTCAGAATCTTCTCCACCATCCTGATTGAAGGGCGCGGAGTCTTCCAAGAGGCTCTTAACGAAACCGAAGTTGACGCCGGTCTGATCCACATAGTCGTTGTATCGACTTACAAGGGCTTCGTATTCCTCCTTGGTTACAGACACGACATTCTTGCCGAAAGTCAGCATGTTTATCTTCTTCGGAGTGGAGCCTTTAATCTTGGTCATCACTGTGTCATCTTCATCAGGATTGTAGAACAGATTTTCATCGAAGCCGAAGTTCACGAGATTGATTTCATCGTAAATCTGCTGTAGTTTGGAGTAGTCAAACTCACCAAACTCATTATTATCTTTGATAATAAGTTCTTTTTCCTCTTCTTCGGATAGGTCGGCTACTGTGACATGGACAATCGGATTTTCCAGCCAATTTTTCCAGTAGTCAATTACGGCATCACGCTGTTTTTCGGTCATACCAAGCCACTTTTCATTCTCCTGAAGAATCACCATCCAATCCATTGGGGTAGATGTCAGTATTTCCTTGAGAATTGTGGTCCGTTGGTTGCCGGCAAGCACTACATTGTCTTTGTTTACGATGATGTCGCGGTAATAGAGCATCTTCGGAAAGAGCATAATGCTCTGCTGAAGGCGGCGCTTTTGCCCCACTACAATCTTTCGGGGATTGATGGGGTTGATAATGAGTTCTTTGATGTCCTTTTTCATTTGCCGAGAAGTAATTCTGTTAAAAATCCGTCACTGATTCCGTCGTGCTCCTGTAAATACTCGTCAAGACGTGCACATAAGCCCTTAAACTCCTGATCGGTCATCTGACATTCTACATATCCGCACTTGAACTTTTCCGGATAGGTCTTTGTCAGGTCAAGATTCTTGTCGTTAATCTTGTCGTCGTAGTCGTATAGGTTCCACGCCACATAACCGAGATAGTCACCGATGGCCTCACGTTCGAAATGGCGTTTCATGATTTCTATATCGTCCTCCCCGTAATGTAGGTTATCTTTGACGAGAATTTCTTTCTCTTCTTCGGCTGAAACATTATCGAGTATGCGAACGAATACTGTTGGTTTTTTCTTCCATTTGGCCCAGAAAGCGAGAAGTGCGGTTTTTTCATCGTCTGAGGCCATGCGGAATTTCTTCTGGTTGAACATGTAATCCTCAATCTCGTTGTCATCGAGTTCAAGGATTTTGTTCAAGCACTGGACTCGACCGTTGCCGCCAACAATCACATCTTCCTGATTCACGAGAATGGGGCGCAGTTCGAGCATCTTCGGAAATACGAGCAGACTCTCGATTAGCTTTCCCTCCATAAACTCGCTCATGGTACGAGGATTGTCAGGATTGGGTTTAAGTTTTCTTATGTCTTTTTTATCCATTGTGATATTGATAATATTATAAGCACAAAGATAATCAAAATACGTATATTTGCCAAGTGTTTACAGGTAAAATAATCAATATGATTAGTTACTGGATGTGGGGATTGCGTTTTTGGTGATTTTTCACACTTAAAATGATGATTATTTGGGCTTTTTTCGCTATCTTTGCACTATTGATATTTAGTTTAGAGTCCCTTACCCTCCCATTGGAAGGGTCTGCGGGTTTTTGATTAAATATCTTATTTGCATTTAAGTGAGTTAACCCGTGAGGGCCCGCTCACTTTCTTTGTTTACGGCTCCGGCATCCTTATTATGTGTAGCCATAGCCACGGTAGCCATGTCTTTTGAAGTTTTATCCACCACGGGCATTTAACACTTTTGGCATAAAAGAATGTGCGCGAGTATTTGCCTTTTGGTACGCATGGATTGAACCAATGCTTATAACCCATAGCTTCCATCAATGGTATTGATTCTGGTGCCACTACTATTGATGGAATTGTCTTGTTGTGACCGCAGCAACTGCCAGTAGTTTTCACGCCATTGCTAAGCAGTTCAATCACTTCTTCAGCGATGCAGGTATCTACCCATATCTTTCTTCCGAGTGCTTGGTGATATATCTCAATCTGGTTGTCGAAAGAACCAAGTTCTACATTCTTACAATTACACATGTTTTGAATCTATTAAAAAGCCGATGTCCCCGCCGTTTCGCTTTTCGCGGCCGTCGAAACCCCATGTGCATCTCGTGCTAAACCGCCGGGGTAGTGGTAACTTATGCGATAGGCTCTGGTTCCTGTCTGTGCGATGTGGCGGTATCTCCAAGTCAAGCGCGAACGTACCATTTGCTGCGGGGTGTGTCGGCTGATGTTATTGTATCTCTTCACAATACTCCCACAAAGAGAGTTTGCCCTTTACATTTTCTATTGGTTTTTCAAACTTAATGGGATTGGCAAGAACCCAATTCCATACGCCTTTCTCGGCCCACTCCGATGGGTGGTTTTGAACACAATCGACTATTTCCACACTTCCTATAATCGCTGAAGTGGGATATAAGGTCCTATTACTGGAATTATAGAGAAGCGCAGTACGTGCTACTGGAAGAGGGTAGCAATCCCGTATCTCGTCATAAGGCACCGGAGTTTTCGCAGCGTGAATCAATACTCTGCCCCGGTACGACGTTCTCCATGTACGGTTTTCAATATCCTTACCACCAGCTATAATTAAACCGGCCCAAGGTTGCTTTACTGTCAACGCTTTCATTGCTTGCTTTCTTCAAATAATTGTTTCTGCTTACGCAATAATTGTTCATGTGTATATTTGTGTATAGCTGGAAGCCTATGGCTAACCTCGGAAGTGTCCTGAGTGGTGATTGCTTTGGAACTTGTGCAGCCTCCAATAATCAGAACTACACCGAGTGCGAATAATACGCTCAAGACTCCCAATGGATGAATTTGGTTCTTTTTACTCATTTCAGAATAGTTTAAGTTGAATAGGTCGATTCTTATTGGTTCTCGCATACACAGGGCAAACAACCGCAAACTCACACTGCCCACTGGCGGCCAATAAATGAGCTTCGTGCCATTTGTTCCAATCCTTCACACCCTTATCCGTAAGGAAGCGAATCAACTGCATACAGTTAAACCCTCGTTCCTTGACTTGCTTATTAACAGCAATCTCGACAATACCGTTTCCGTCAGGTATCATTACAGCTTTTTCTTTCTATAGTTGAATACTTGGCCCCTTATTCCTTCCCGGCGCATTATAGAGCAAAGAATTGATATTGATGACAAGGAGGTGCTTTCCTGATAAGAGGCGATGCGTACAAGTCGCACCATCTTACCTGATTCATCGGCTTCCACCAATCCCCAGTTTTCAGGCAATTCGGCTTCCTTTATGATACCTTCGAGAGCATAGTACCATCTGAAATTACCCATTCCGGAAATTGGATCTTTACGATGTTGTTTCTCTCGGTCTTTTAGGAAATCTGCACGGGAGGTTTTAACCTCAACGAGTGTGGTGGCAGCACCATTTGTGCCCCATACATCAGCGTCTTCTCGTCCGTATGTAATCAGTTCCACCGCAACATATTTGTGCGGGTTGGTGCCATCAAGTCCACTCCTATGAAGTATTTTAGCGGCTTCACAGCACATATCGTAGTGAAGTGATTTTGTTTTGCTCATAGTTTTGGATTGCTTAATTGTTTAAATCTTATTCCATACTTAGTTGCGTGGCTCTCAATAATTGGACGGCGCATTTCCTCTGATGGATAGAAATAAAGATTGTGGTCTTCCGGAGATTCGATATATCCTTTCTTGCGAAGATTGTAGCGATAGCACAGTTTACTTTTGCTCTGTTTTACAAAGCGGAATTTAGTGCGCTGTTCAAAACCCCACGAAAGAGTTCTTCTCTTATCTCGATCATAAGTTTCGCGCCAGGAGGCGCGCCGTTTTTCCTGCATTTCAGCATATCTTTTGGGAGATAGGCGATCCTTATTGCTTTGTCCTTTTTTGAAGCCGTTATTCTCGCTTCCTGGAATTCTAAAACCTTTTGGGGGATAGGTGCCATTTCTACGATGACTTTCGGCTGCGGCCACCTGTGCTTCATCTTGGGTTTTCTTCATAAACTGTCGAGATTTGGTTAATCCATGCTCCCTCGCTATCCTATGCAACGAAGAATGGCTAATCCTGAATCTCTCCATTATCACATCGTTCTTTGTGTGTTTGTAATGGCGGATAACCCAAGCCAACTCTTTTTCGGTTAATTGCCGACCGCGCGTTGCGACCTTTCTTATCGGTTTATTGTAGATTTTATGCTCTACGGCTTTACGTGTGCGACCAAGTCTTATCGCTATTTCGCTCCACTCCATTCCAAGAGATCTCAACCGGCGAAGTTCATCGATCTCATCTTGAGTCCATTTCTGGTTTTTAGCCATAGTTGTAAATCAGGTTGTTATACTTTTAATTCCCCCGAATTCGAGGGGTTTAGACAAACAAGAATGGAAACATCTTTTTTAGGTCGCGGTGGTTCGGGGCATAAGTTGAATACTTGTTTGTAGCCTCAATCAAACGGAACCGCTTGTTGTCGTATTTAGTTGTGCAATACTCTTGCCTTATTTCCACCGCATTAAGTTGGCGATTTCCATATCTACCCGTAGATTTCGCTACAAAGGATTCATCTACCTCCACTGTGATGCAATAGTCAAGGTCAACTATACCAGACAATATGTGAATAGCCTCGTCCGGGTCTTCTACAAAAAAGCAAAAGCCTATCGAAGTCGAAGCATATCCCCTATGAAGGCTATGGTTCGTTTCATTGAAAAGAACCTCGCCACGCTGATAGGCTTCAAATTCCTCTTTGGAGCAAAAACGATGCAGGATCATAACTATTCTTCATTGGCTTGCTTCAAGTGCAACTCTCTACACGGCTCTATGCCAATACACGGCATGATGATGACTTCAATACCTTCCTGAAGCTGAATCAGCATAGGTTGTGAATTTTTGGCCTGATATGTGATTACGCCATAAGGCAGTCCAATATCATTCATGGCCTCAGCTATTTTCTGAAGCAATCCAGCGTTAAATGAAGTTCCGTTAATCGCAATGGCACGTTCTTCACGCTCGATTTCTTTGGTTTTGACTTTTCCTTTGCCGTCACAGATAGGGCAATCAAAGTAGTCATAATGCTCTTCACCATTGGAGCCCTCATAAGTCCATTCTACACGTCCGTCGCCCTCACACTCATCACATTCTGCTTCTTTGCCTGAAACAGCAACGGTTTCACATCTGGGTATGCTCTTTAATATTTCGATGAGTTCCTTTAAGTTAAGTTTGTAATAACTCTCCGGCACCGGAAAAGATGGCAGACTTTTCGGGCCGCCTTGAGGATCGTAAGACTCTTCGCAAAGACTTTTCTCGACACGAACCATAATTCTTGCATCGGAAGCGTAAACAAAACCGTTACGCTCAAACGGCTTTTTCAGGCAATCCCTATTTATAAACTCCCCATTATACACGAACCGGGAGAAGAATAGTTTCTCGTTTTGCATTTCTATGTTATTATGTACTGCACATTCAGATAGAACTCCTTATGTAAGCGTTCTATCTGCACGTAATCACTAATCTTCTCGCCATACGGGAGAAAGATTACGCGCTCTTTGGTGTTTACACATATTCCTTTCTTCCGCAGGCGATAGATTAGACAGTGAGCCGCTGTGCAGAGGGGTTTCGACATTGTTTACATCACAAGTTCCCAGTCTGTGGCAAACACATCTGAAATTGATGGCACCCAGGAGTTTGCTTCGCCGGTAGAGGGGTTGAAGATTAAGCACTGAGCAACGTAGTCGATGTGGTCTCCACTTGCAAGGATAAGACGCTTGGCCTCATCAGGGAGTGACTGCATTTTCGGGATAATTTCAGAGGTGATGTGGGCCGGCACTTGCTTGAACACCATGAGCCCTTTGCCGTTCCAACCATTGCGTCGGATTGCAAAGCCTTCGCGGAGCATGGGTAGGATTTGCTCAAACGATAGCCCAGAGGGTCGGCACTCCTCATTACCCTCCATACACGACTGTCGAAGAGCAGCAAGATTGAAATAAGCTCCCATGGTATGAAGCTGAGCGATAATAAATGCACGGGCACCGAGAGGCAATGCCTGAAAGTCTTTGCCATCGTTCTGATGGAAGATGAAATTACTGAGTTTTTCCGATTTCTGCATGAGGTCAGCAATCTCGATATTGAGTCGGTCGAGCGCTGTTTCAGACACTTTGTAAGCGTCCTCAAACACTTTGGACGGAGACCAGGACTCGTAACCGTCAGGGTAAACTACATGATAGCCTTTGTTATCGTTGTATTCCTCAACATAGGCGTTTTCGCGGATAAGGCCACGCTCATGTGCCTCTCCATAGGTCATTGGCTCAGCTTTGACCGTCTTTGTTCCAATGTACTGTTTCATATGAATTTATTTGGTTTATTATTTTGACAGATGCTCTTTGAGTATTGTTTCTTGAAGCATCTTCAGGTCGTTCATTGCACAGCGTAATGTGGCGTTCGCTTTATTGAGCATATTCCTTGATTGCGATCCCAAATCAGCCTTTATTCGCTGTAACCATTGACAGTCATGCTCATACTCTTGAAGCATTTCGTCAATGTAACCGACACCTAAGGTCGATATAAGTTCGTCAGTTTCCATTTTTCTTTGACTTTAGGATTATAGATTGAACAGTTTTTTGAACCAAGCAAAGCGAATATTCTCAAACCAATCGTCATCTGGATCTGGTTGATTCGTTTGTATGAATCGGTTGTAACATTCCGGGCAATACCATTGGTCCAGAACAGCCACATAGAATCCATTCGTAGATGCCGCTGAACAGTAGTCACAAATACCCACTGCGCCCATGTGTCCGAGTTTGTCTACAAGTTCGCTTCTCGACACCTCTATGACCTTAAACCCGGCTGAGTTTTCGATAATTTGAGCCATTGCTACTTGAAAATCATAAAGAGGGCAACAAGCCACCCTGATAAAGATAGTATCAGGAAGAGGGTGTTCCACTTCCATCGGTTCTCGTTCGCGTGGCGGTATTTATTTACCTGCTGTATGCTGAAACCATAGCGTTTTTCCACAGTTTCAGTCATCCAGCGTTGTATGCGTACAGCAAGTTTTTTACAGGCCTCATAAGAGAGGACCTTCGGTGGCTCGATAGAGTTATAAGGATTGTAACTTCCCGACGATACATCGACATAGGGTTTGATGGAGAATACATCGTTCCAATCCCGGCCAACATTCATTTCGAGTTCAATCGTAATGTTGCAGGATTTCTTTATTTCCTGCTCCATAGCCTTATCGATGGCAGCCTGGTTCATATCGGCTCGCTTCTTAAGAGTGTTATATTCGTACTCTCGGAGTTGGACTATCTTTTCCATGGTTATTTCTTTTTAGGATTATCAATTTTATTGCACAGCCAGTGTCGGTATCTTTCCCATCCGGTCAGAACACCATTGCTGATTGTTCCAAGAAACACAAAGAACATCAGGAATGGCGAGAATATGAATGACTGCACGGCCGCAAGAATCTTGCCGAACCGTATCTGTATTTTGGGTTTTCTTTTCATTGCTTGAAAATGTTATAATCCTGATTTACGAAATGTTGTGGCAACTTTTCCCGGTCGAGACCAAGATACTCTACCATACTGTCCTTGATGTAGAATTTACTTCCACGAGTATCGGCTTTCAGCATTTCAAAGAGGAATTGAATCTCGCCGGGCTTGTAGGTTCGTTTTCCACCACTCAACAAACCAACTTTGATGAGATCACACCAACCTGACACGGCATTGATCATTGCATAAGATGCCTGCACTGATATTACCGGTTCTATGCTTGCGAATGTCTTAAATCCTCGCTTATGCAACTCAAGCATTGCCTTTACCCGGTCAACATTGAGCGATGCTTTAGGCTCATACTCATCGCAACCAGTAAGTGTGAACCCTACAGCGATAAGTTTCTTCTTTTCGGGATGAATGATTTGGTTTTCATCGAACAGCCAATAATGTAGGAAATCCGCTCTTTTTGTAAGGATTTGTACGGGTACATTATGGTTTATGGCTAAGCAGATCGCGTTCATATGAAAATCCAACGTTTCAGGTAGCATAGGATCAGTGGTAAATGAAAAGAACAGCCCATGCTCCTTGAGTTGGTCGATATTCTTTTCCATCTCCGCAATAAATACATCTGTAGCGTGTTCCTCATCTTTGAAGCACTTCTTTAATGTCGGTGCCGGACTCCACACGTGGCTCATTACACCACGCTTGCAATAACAATAGTTGCAATCATTCGAGCAGCCATTGTAAAAATTGCAGGCCCACGGAGCGTATTCTGCGGCTTTGCCGGTGGGATTATAAATTGCTTTCCCTTTGAAACTCATTGCATTTAGTTTTTAGATATTCTGAGAAGATCTATTGAACGCTGTCGTTTGACATACTCACCGACGGCATCTACAAAAAGAGAGGCATATTGCTCCTCCTGAAGCATCAGGGTTACGATGGACGACTTGAGGATTTGTGGAGTGGTGCAGGAAAACAGTTTAACCTTTTCCTCATCTCGAACTATGGTAAACCAATTATCAGCAGTGATGAGCTCGTCTATCACGCTGGACCGTAGGCTGTCTTTACTTCTATTTGACATTGATTTCTTGCCGGTTAGGGCATTCTTTATTTAGTTTCTTGTTGATTTTCTCCAGTAACAAACCGAGCATTCTCGTTTCGTTTATCTCTCTCAAGCCTCCGTCGCGTTTAGCCTTCCTTGATTGGAATATTTCACTCAAGTGACGGCATACTCTTTCTGCATCAGTATTGGAAAGCTGTATCATAAGCCTTTGAGTTTTTGAATAACCCACGCTCCAAACTCGTCTTGAACCTTGTTTGCTATGTCAACTGAAAGCCCAAATACCCCCGTCAACGCGCCCCAGCCTCGGACCGTAAGGAATACACTCCCGTTGAGAAGTATATCTGGGCCTCTATACTCGAGAGCAGGAACTTTCTGTGGCTTTTCCGTTCCATTCAAGATCTCACATGTGCGTTGGAGTATTGAATCCGAGCGTTCGGAGAGCTGGTTTGCCATTAAGGACATATTGCCATTGTTGCTCCAGATAAAAACGCCGTCAGTCCAAAAGGGAGGTTCGTAGAATTCAGAGAATATCATTCCTCAACTTCACAAAGGCCCTGGGATAAAGCATAATCATACAGACAGTCCGCTGTAAGACAGTCTTTCCGATTCCATTTTTGCTTAACATATTGTTCCACGATGTCATCTTCGATGAAACACCATGGGTAATTCTCTTTCTGTGCTTGGTGGAGTTTTTCGGCGCAGGCCTTAATCTCCTCTGATGTAGGGTTCATGTGGGTTGATTTTTGATTAAATGTATCTTATTTGCAATGCCCAAAATTACGCAAAATTTATCAAATACGCAATATTAAGGCGTGAAAAATCATCATTTCTGCATATATCTAATGATTTTGCCAATATGGGCACTCTTTTCATCAAGCCACTCTTTAGCAATTAGCCACGAAAGAGACTTTTTGGGATTGAAATTGTCGATTTTTATGGAGTGATGGGAGAGTTTACCCTCAGTCGGCTTAAGTCCTTTATCGTGGAGTTCACACTTGCCATCGTGAAAGAATGTACAATAGCCGTTTTCAATGTTGGCTTGTATCATATACACCGGTTCGGAACATACCCCCATTATCATTCCCGCGGCCCATTCAGTAGGTGATAGACGATCCTTGTATCCGGCTTCGATTAACTTCACTATATCCTCAGGTGTTCCAAGGCAAGGAGTATGGCATTGTGATTGGCACTTGGCGCATTGACAATAAGTAGGCTTACGGCCAGACTTGCGCATTATATATCGAAAGGTTGTTTCTCCAAATCTGCTCATTTTTCATTTATTTCATTAAGAATTCTTTGGTAGTATTCCTCACCACGAGCAAAGTCGGCCAAAACATCTTTATACTTGGCTCTATTACCATTGATGAAGTATTTTATCGTTAACCCATTCTTGCGGCCATACACTTCGATAACTTTCACGGCCGATTCGGAATTAATATTTACCTCAAACTTTGTATCTTGGGTTGCGACTATTCGGTCAACCATTCTTTTGGCGGCAACCGCACTGCTGTATGGGTGGGAGGGAGATGTCATAGGGTAATCCGTCCCGACATTTACAATTAGCTGCTTCATTCAATCAAATAAAGAATATTGAATTGGTTCTTGGGATTTCTTTGGTTGAATAACAGTGGCTGGAGTCTTGACCTCATCAGATTCAACCTTAATTTCCTTCATCATGGCCATACCAGAGCGATACGAGAATGATTCCTCTTTCTTCATTGCCCTTGCACATGGGATACCAATCATGTTCAAGGTTTCATTGATTTTCCATCCCTCGCGATAATCGGTGGGATCGAGGCTGTTGCCACAGACAACTTCACCTCGGACTCCATGTATTATGAAATTACATACCGTCATTAAACAGCAGATCCTATCCATGTCTTGGGCACAACAATAGTTTCCGGGATGCAATACATGAGAAGCCAACAACATTCTTCCGCTGCCACAGCAACAATCCATAATTGATTCACCACCTTTCTCTCCAGAATCAGTTATTTGAGCCATGAAATCACAAATGTGCTTAGGGGTAAAGAATTGTCCCGTCCATTGTTTTTTCATTGTTCCTGAAAGGTAACTCATATATACATCTCCGAGAATATCATACCACTCATTGGTTTTCAGCACTTCGTTCATTGTCGTTACCCATGCGCTGAATAATTCCATACACGCCGTGCTTTCATCTAAGGTAAATGGTCTGTCTAATTTTGAGAAAGTTACATCGAATCCGGCAATGACATACTCCATGAACCTCTCAAAGAGTGAGTAAGGTTCAATTTTATGTCTGTACTTTTCGAAAACAGCTATTAGCGGTTTGGTTGGATCTTGAATCATAACTTGATAGGATTTACATTCATTGTGTTTAGGTTTACAAACGCTCCTTGATAGTCAATGGAACTATTGTAGATAAGTTTCCAAAGTAGATCGCAGCCTACCTGCGCTAAGAAAGAGTTGATAAATAAATCCTGCTTTCTCAATGCTTCCGCCAAAGAGCAACTTGGACCACTGTCTTCATCTTCTACGGAAGTGAGGTCAAACATTTCATCGACACATTTCAATATTGGTTCAGTTTTTGTTTTGCGACTTTTGGGCTGCTTCACTTTCCCGATGGTTCCTATAACAACTTGTCCTCGGTCAAGTTGATTTCCGAAATCAAGCCAATAAATAGGCTGGGTATCATCAATACCTGAAGTTCGCTTACGAAGCCATTTGCCGATAGCAATACGCGACGCGACATTATCAACGCAGGTGATAGTGATGTTGGCTTGCTGCTTATCCTCTCCGTAGCGCTCTGATACAGCCTCCCAGTCAACTCCAAAGAATGTGTTGATTCTTGTTACAAGAACATTCGCTTTATTTTGCCCTACGTCAACTCCCCGGAATAATTGTCGTCCGATGTTTGCGTCAGTTACAACATCGTCGTCATAGACCGTGACATGGAGTCCTGGATGACCGAGCTTGTATAGTGCGTAGTCCATTCGGGCAAGTGCGCTGAGGACCTGACTACCCGTGCCACCGGCTCCGATTAGGTTTACAGTAACCCTATGGTTGGGGTTAAGGATATATTCATGGGTAAAATGCGTTTTCATTTTAATATTTGCTGGAGAGTCGTTTTGTGCAGTTTTAATTTATTGGTAGGAAAGGTGGCTCCGGTATTGATGCAATGTTTCGTAACAACAGCAAGATTCCCATCAATAGGAGTGCCACCGATGAGATGTGAGAATTCCGAGTTCCAAAATAAGTTTTCCCAATATTCTATGGCTTCGATGTATGTCAGTCTTGATGGCTTCTTCGCTTTTGCAGAACCGAGGCAAACTTTCCCGTCACCATAAACATTGAAGAACGGTGCGTGGTATAAACGGTTGGTAGGACGCTTGCCTTTGAACGCAAATACTGACAGGCCATTTCCATCGGCAACATATACAAGACCCGGCACAGCCATATCTCCTTCAGAAATACCGAGACTTTCTACAAAAAACATATGTCGCTTTTGAGGAGGGTTGTACCAGACCAACTTTGTTTTACCCGTAGTCGTATCAGCATAGAGTAATGTCATGGGGATAACTCCATGAAATCCTTTTTCTATCTCATCGTTGTCTTCTGTAAGAGCACTAATGATATTAGTAATACACGATTTCGACAAGGGACTTCCTGCTCCCATCTTTCCCTTTTCAATACCTCGCTGCTCAAGATAGACACTTCGGTCCGAATCGCATTTATACACTATAATCGCCATTTCAGGGATATAGGAGCTTGACAATTTTTCTGATAATCCGTTCATATTTTTTCAATCGCAGTTCTTAGATTGTTAAACCATTCACACCAATGAACTGTGAATTTCGATGTTTGTAGTTCTTTCTTCACTTGCTCATCAATAATTTGACTATCATACAACCCGGGTATTTCAAGAGAGCCGGCATCGCAATTCAATCCTTCTTCGGCTCTTTCAGCAATGGGATCAAAAATATCATAAACAACAGCAAAGAACCTTTCAAAGTCTATAGTACCGTCATTGTTGGCATAATCTTCAAGTGTGCAGGAATCGGGTGTTCTTAGGTAGTGACTTATATTGTCTGTCTGATGGAGTTCGATTCCGTTTTTAATTTCTTTCAATACTTGCCATATAGGGCTATCGGTATTGTATTCGGTTAAGGCTATATCCAATTCTTTCCTCATCTTAGGAACATCTGTAGGATATCTGCTAACTTCCTTTATGAGTTCATATATTGCACCCTCGTTATAGGACTCCATCGTTTCACGATAATGCGTAGCGTACTCATCATCATCTTCACTTGCCAATATGTCATCTATCATTTCAACACCCCAATCGCCAAGAGCAATGGATAAATCCATATGCTCAGATGGAGCATTAAGTCCACATACGCAGATAAGATAGCCAAGACAATCGGCCACAAGTGGCTTTAGTTTGTCTGGCAACTTCTGATAAAATCTAATCGGAAGAAAGAATAGTGTATAATATTCAAATGAACATAGTTCATATTCTACGAAAACGAGCCTATTCGAGTTATGATCATAGTCAATGGATACTTCGCGATTGTCAGGTTTGCAATCTTGTAGCAACTCGAAGAGCTTCCATAAATCATGCTTGAGATTTCCACTTGGTTCATAGACAAATGGACGCTCATGCAACAAGCAATATTTTTGAACACCTTTCTGCAAATACTGAATATTTTCCCGTGCGTCAATCTCAATGCCTTCAGGAAGATGCCAGATTATTTGATTCCCATTAGTTGACTGCCCGAAAGCAGCATTACTCTCGGGCAGATCAACGACAGGTATGGCATTTAGTCTTTCACTCAAAAAGGCGTATTGGTTGCTTTCTTGGGGAGCAAAACAACTTCTCTCTCTTGGATGCGCCTTGATTTTAACCGGTCGCGTTCGTTGAGGAGAATTTTCCCGATTTTTGTGAGTAGTTGCCATTCGTCTTTACTCTTTATGGGCGATGCGCTCATCCCTTAGTACCTACAGTGGTTTTGAACTCATACACAGCCTTATCGTTCTCAATCTTGGGACCGAACACGTTTGAGGTTGTGAGTTCAGGATACTGGTTGGAGTAGTAGGCCATAACTTCCTCCGGGGAGAGTTGGGGATTCGGGTCTGTGAGTGTCTGATTCTTGTGCTTGAACACTCGCGGGTATTTTGTTGTATTCAGTGCCATGGCTTATTCCTCCCCGTCGTTATCTTCGTTGTCTTCGGCATCTTCATTCACAGGCGCGGCTTGTTTCTTACCCTTAGCCTGAGTAAGTGTCACGTTCTTGCCGTCAGACTTATCATCGGCTGGGCCAAAGAGTGCGCCGGAACCTGATGTCTCGTTGATTTTACGCTCAAGGGCGTCAAGCACGGGCCATTCAGCATCGGTTGCTACTTTGCAGGCTGACTCTACGCATTTGAGAGCGTCGCGATATTTCTGCTCTTTGAGGTTGGTTTCAGCGAGTGCAACATAGCCGTTGTACTGCTCCTTGCGAGTCTTTTCGGCCGCCTTGCGTTCTTCTTCCATTTTGGACTTGGCCTTGGCTTCTTCTGCGGCTCTCTCATATGCGGCCATATCCACCAGGAGGCCCGTTGTCTTTTTGATTGGCTCTGCGATGGCCGAGACAAAACCCTCATCGAGTTCTTCCGGAGTGCCGGAGATATTGAGGGGGACTATGCTGTTCTTGGCGGCGTCTTTTACAAGATCGTTACCGGGGAGAACTCCGACGGTCATAATGCCGTCCTTCTGCGCGATTGTGATGGTTGCAGTGCAACCGTTTCCGAGAACATCGGAAAGAGTTGTGAATAAATTCATTGGTTAAGAAATTTAGTTTATTTTGAGTCTTTGAGCTTCTCTACAAGAGAATCAGCAAAATCTACAGCCATATTAACTGCACTTATGCATATTTGTTGACAGGTCTTTTCTGCTTCGCCAACTTTAGTAGATGACGAAGCCATTTTGAATTGTTCGACCACTGTTGGCATAAGTGCGACGATACAATCTTTGGCTATTTCGTAACGGCGCTGATCCCAATCCACATTGGTTCTGGTATTTGCCCGGAAGTATGCCCCTGCGGCTTCCATCGTTTGTTTCTCTAATACAGTCATAACGCTGTCAGATGAGATTTGCTACGGAGAATGAACGGAAGCCTTTCTTCTCGATGTCGAAGTAATACATCGCTGCACCATTGAACGCTATTAGTTTGTCAATGACCATGTTCTTGAGCGTACCCACAGCCTCGCGGATTTCTCCATTGCACTTGCGATAGCAAAATTTGACTTCTCCACTGGCGAGGGCAACTTGGAGTTTTGCTGCTTTCCACGCCATTTTCAGTGCTTCACTGAATGAAGTTGCCTTTTTGCCGGTGTAGATGGCATTGGCTACTTTGAAGAGGGCTGATTTGTCTATTTTCATCTTGTTTCGTTTTTGATTAAACATCTTATTTGCATATACAAAAGTAATCAAAAATAATCATATCTGCAAATTATAGAGCGATTATTTTAATCATATTCGCAAGATTTTTAGCCATTATTATCATTGGGGTTATTTTCCCCGCTCTTAAGTCTTTCTCGTTCCTCGATTTCCTTAGCCATCTTTGCGAAATAGGGAACTTCACGAGTCTTAGCACGTTCTTCCTCGGATTTGCTCAAATACCAATCCTCAAATGAGATACTGTTCTTCTTGCTTTCCTCATATTCTCGCTCACGGGCTATTCTCTCTTTTTCCTCATAGGCACGATTTATTTCTCTGCGTCTGTCATCACAGAAAGCATCAAGTGATTTCAGTATTCTCATTGGGTCAATCGAACCATAGAAATCTTCGTACTTGCCGGAACGTAATCGGGCGCAGAATAAAATAAACTCAAAGAGATTCAAATATCCATACTCAAGGCGTATCTGTATTGCGAGTTCGTCTAATTGAAAATCTGTCAATTTTACCTTGGCACCTGCAAATTCATTTACGGCCAATAACTGCTGTTGCACCCACTTCACGGCCACATCTTCATCATAGGCTTGCGCAACATGAACAATGGCCGGTATTTTAGTCGCTTCGTGGGCTTGCAGAATTGTAGGAAATGCCGACACTACTGCTGATTGTAATTGGGGCGAATATGCCTCACTCATCTGCGACGGCAGGAAGTTCTGTGTAAGGTACGTCACTAACGGATTGGCGACGCGCAAGGAATCTGCGGTCTGCCTCTGCGATATCTGC
>Ga0209064_1002956_pt1 | contig 16489 bp, 18 predicted proteins | sample Inofromicrocosms_FD_187498 | JGI IMG/M metagenome (GOLD analysis project Ga0209064, IMG submission 187498) | Mouse cecum microbial communities from Vienna, Austria - Inoculum for glucosamine and mucus D2O microcosms (SPAdes) (version 2) | ecosystem: Host-associated > Mammals > Digestive system >... | reverse complement strand
CTCCTTGCTGTGTGATTGTTATTCGCAATTCAATTATACCATCAAGTGCAGGTTTGTGCCTTTTTTATGGACTAAAGTATTGATTTTTCAAGGTTCAGCACACCAATCGGTGTGGGAAGTTTGAGTTATATATTATATAAAAAATGGCGGTGCGATGTCTGGCACAAAAGCAGCGCAGAAAGGGAGTAAAGATTGAAAATTGAAAATTTTCAATCCCAAGTTTGTATCTGCGCGGCATCCACAAACTTGACATGCGTAAAGCCCCGGAAATGCCGGGGCATAAAAGCAACGCAGAAAGGGGGTAAAGATTGAAAATTGAAAATTTTCAATCCCAAGTTTGTGTCTGCGCGGCATCCACAAACTTGACATGCGTAAAGCCCCGGAAATGCCGGGGCACAAAAGCAACGCAGAAAGGAAGTAAAAGATGAAAAAATTTGCTGATAATTTTTTATGGGGTGGGGCAACGGCGGCTAACCAATTGGAGGGCGGCTATAATGAGGGCGGCAAAGGATTAAATACCGCCGACATGGTGAAATTTGTACCCAGGCAGATTAGCCAGGGGAAAAATACGGAAACAGTTACCTATGAAGAAGCGCTTGAAATTATGGCAGGGAAACATGAGGATGAATATTATTCTAAAAGGGAGGGTGTGGATTTTTATCATCACTACAAAGAGGATATTGCGTTAATGGCTGAAATGGGATTCAAATGTTTTCGTATGTCCATTAGCTGGGCCAGGATTTTCCCCAATGGAGATGATGAAAAACCTAATGAAGAAGGGCTGAAATTCTATGATGCAGTATTCGATGAATGTGTGAAGTACGGGATAGAGCCGTTAGTTACACTGTCTCATTATGAAACGCCGCTTCATCTGGCACTTGAATACAATGGATGGGAAAACAGGAAATTAATTGAGTTTTTCTGCCGGTATGCCAGGGTATGCCTGGAACGGTACAAACATAAGGTGAAATATTGGATGGCCTTTAATGAAATTAATATGGCCTTGCATTTACCTTATACCGGAGGGGCGATTTTCATTGAGAAGTCAACCAACCAATTGCAGACCATTTTCCAGGCACTGCATCACCAGTTTCTGGCAAGTGCGCTTACTGCCAAAATGGCAAGGGAGATTAATCCTGATTTTCAGATAGGCTCTATGCTTGGTATTTCCTTCTATTATCCCAAAACAAATGAGCCGGGGGATATACTGGCCGCACAAAACGCCAACAGGGTTAATTATTTCTTCTTCGATGTTTTGTCCAAAGGATATTATCCGGAATATGCATGGGCTTATTGGGATAAAAAGAACGTTGCGGTACATATGGAAGAGAATGATTTAAAAATACTGCAGGAAAATACCGTTGATTTTAATTCATTCAGCTACTACTATTCCCTTTGTACTTCGGCGCACCCTGAAAAGGAAAAGGGACTGATTGCTTTCATTCCTGACGGGGAGGAAATGGATGAATTCCACCCCCGTAAGGTGAGAAACGATAACCTGGAAGTGACGGACTGGGGATTCCAGATAGACCCTCTGGGGATGCGGATTGCCATTAACGAAGTATGGGATCGCTATCGTAAACCCATTATTATCTCCGAAAATGGACTGGGAACATATGATACATTGACGCAGGATGGGAAAGTGCATGATGATTATCGCATCCAATATCTGAAAGAGCACATCCGGCAAATGAAAATATGTGTTGAAGAAGGTATTCCGGTGATTGGATATACTTCATGGGGATGCATTGATATCGTCAGTGCGGGAACCTCGGAGAGAAGTAAGCGCTATGGATATATTTATGTTGACTGCGATGACTATGGAAAAGGAACATGGAAACGGTATCGGAAAGATTCTTTTTACTGGTATAAGAAGGTAATTGCATCCAATGGGGAAGAATTATAATCAAAATAGAAAGCAGACCAGTCAGGGCATCATTTGCCTGACTGGTCTGTTTCTGCAACGCCCTGTGCAGAGAAAACAAGCCGTGACGCGGCGCACAGGGCACGCGGCGAGTAGTGGGAAAGTCATTCCCCTGCTTGCTTTTGCCGAAAAAAGTTTGTAACAGCCTTTTGGCGTCCCTGTTACGAAATCCGTCCATCTCGAATTTTGCCTGTAGCAAAAGGCCGGAATCCTTGTCGCATTTGTACATTGGTATGGGCTGAACTGCTGCAAACTGTTATAAAAGTTTCTCCTTCCCCTATTGAAAACATGGGAAAAAAAAGGTAAAATAAAAAAGGAGTCAGTATCCGATAAACAGATAGGAGAGGTGGAGGCATGGCGAACGAAATTAAGACAATAGGAGTATTGACTAGCGGTGGGGATGCACCGGGAATGAATGCGGCTATCCGTGCCGTAGTAAGGCAGGCGCTTGCCAAGGGAGTGAGTGTAAAAGGCATAAAAAAAGGCTATCAGGGCCTTTTGAATGAAGAGATCGTGGACTTGAAGCGGAGCAGTGTGTCGGATATTATCCAGAGGGGCGGAACAATTCTGGGTACGGCCCGCTGTATGGAGTTTAAGACGGATGAGGGACAGCAAAAAGGTGCGGATATTTGCAGGGAATATGGCATTGAAGGGCTGGTAGTTATCGGCGGCGATGGTTCTTACCGGGGGGCTCAGGCATTGTCCAGAAAAGGGATTAACACAATAGGAATCCCGGGCACCATAGATTTGGACATTAACTGTACGGATTATACGATTGGTTTCGATACGGCGGTAAACACGGCGATGCAGGCTATTGATAAGGTAAGGGATACTTCTTCTTCCCATGAAAGGTGCAGTATCATTGAGGTAATGGGAAGGAATGCGGGATATCTTGCACTTTGGTGCGGTGTGGCCAATGGCGCAGAGGACATCCTCCTTCCGGAAAAATATGATTATAATGAGCAAAGTATCATTAATAATATAATCAGCAACAGGAAAAAAGGAAAAACCCATCATATCATCATCAATGCAGAAGGAATCGGGCATTCCACGTCCATGGCCAGAAGGATAGAAGCGGCTACCGGTATAGAGACCAGGGCTACGATTCTGGGTTATATGCAAAGGGGCGGAAGCCCTACCTGTAAAGACCGTTTTTATGCATCCATTATGGGAGCATATGCAACGGATATCCTTTGCCAGGGCAAGACCAACCGGGTAGTAGGGTATCGGAATGGGGAATTCCAGGATTTCGATATAGAAGAAGCTTTGGCTATGAAGAAGGATATTCCGGAATATCAGTATGAGGTGAGCAGGGCGCTGTCTATGTAGCAGGTGCAGCTGTGCCAAAGTTTTGTGATAACGGCGCATGCCGGCGGAAGGGAAATGAAATATATTTGCAAGCTTGATAAGGGGCGGACTGGTGCTAAGGGCGCCGGTCCGTTCGCAATATCTCAGGCGGGAAGATTGAAAATTGAAAATTTTCAATCCCAAGTTTGTGCCTGCGCAGCATCTACAAACTTAAAAGGAGAAAAAAGCTGCGCAGAAATGGGGTTAAGAATGTAATGATTACGAGTACGACGAACCAGAAAGTGAAAAGGATTGTACAGCTGAATAAAAGGGCAGCCTGCCGGAACAAAGAAGATGTATTTGTGACAGAAGGGATAAAAATGTTCTTAGAGACGCCGGAAGAGGACTTAGAGGAGGTTTATCTTTCGGAAAATTTTTTCTCTTTATTGGAAGGGGCAAAAGAGCGGGAAAGATCTGTCCGGGAAAAGCTGGGGGCCTGTGGCTATGAGACGGTGGCAAGGGGAGTGTTCGAAAAGATGTCGGATACCCAATCGCCCCAGGGGGTTTTGTGTGTAGTCAGGCAGCGGCATTATTCTTTGGAAGACATGCTGGGAGCGAAGGATAATCCCCTTTTCATAGTATTAGAAAACCTTCAGGACCCGGGAAACTTGGGTACGGTTTTCAGAAGCGGGGAAGCGGCCGGAGTTTGCGGTGTGATAATGAGCAAGGATACGGCGGATGTTTATAACCCAAAGGTAATCAGAGCGACTATGGGGTCTGTGTATCGGATGCCTTTTTGCTATACGGAAGATTTGGAAGAGGCCATCGGAAGGATGAAAAAAGCGGGGGTGGGAGTGTTCGCAGCCCATTTACAAGGGGAAATGAACTATGATAAATGCGATTATCGGCAGGCAGCGGCTTTTTTGATAGGAAATGAAGGGAATGGGCTGACAGAACGTACAGCGCAGCTGGCAGATACCTATGTAAAAATCCCTATGAAAGGGGAAGTGGAATCTTTAAATGCGGCGGTGGCAGCAGCTGTGCTTACATTTGAAGCGGCGAGGCAGCGGAGAAAATGAGCAGCAGTTTGCAGCACATTGCCGCCAGGCCAATTCTTTATATAATAGGAAATTACGCCACAGCGTTGTAAGTCACCAAGAAAGAATGCGAAGCATTCTTTGGAATTGGCCGCTGGGCCAATTCTTTTTTATAAAATTGGTTAACAGAGATGGAGGTTGCTATGAAAATAGGATTTATAGGATTAGGGAATATGGCAAAGGCGATGATTGGGGGCATGCTCCAGGAAGGGATTGTGGAGCGGGAGGATGTGGTAGGATCAGCCCGCACAGAGGAAACGCTGGAGCGAATAGAAGAAGAATTCCACATCGCCACTTTTAAGGATAACCGTCAGGTGGCAGAGGAAGCGGACGTGATTGTTCTGGCGGTGAAACCTCTTTTCCTGCATGAAGTCATCGGGGAAATCCGGGACGCGGTGACAAAAGATAAGCTGATAATCAGCATTGCAGCAGGGAAAAACATGGAATGGCTGGAAGGGGTGTTCGGGAAAAAGATCAGGCTCATCCGCTGTATGCCAAATACACCGGCTTTGGTCGGTGCAGGGTGCACTGCGGTGTGCTGCAATGATCTGGCAGGGTCGGAAGATGAAAGGTTATGCCTGGATTTGATGGAAAGCTTTGGCAAGGCCATTGTGATACCGGAACGGCTGATGGATGCAGCGGGGGCTGTAGGAGGAAGTTCCCCGGCCTTTGCGTTTCTATTCATCGAAGCTATGGCAGATGGGGCAGTAAAGGCGGGCATGCCCAGGAAACAGGCTTATGAGTTTGCGGCCAGCGCAATGATGGGGAGTGCGAAGATGGTGCTGGAAACGGGCATGCATCCGGGGGAACTAAAAGATATGGTGTGCTCCCCGGGGGGGACAACCATCGAAGGCGTAGCCGTGCTGGAGGAAAAAGGGATGCGGGCTGCGGTAATAGAAGCCATTTCAGCCTGTGTGGAAAAATCGAAAAGGCTTTGATGGCTGCATGTTCCTTGTATAATAGAATATTACGCCACAGCGTTGTAAAAAACCAGGAATTGTACGCTAATCCGACTCTTTTTTACGAATAAAATAGGACAAGACGGCATAAACTTGACAAGAATCAATTCTTTTGCTATCATTTATGTAATAAAATTAACAATTTCGTAATATTTTCATAAGATAATTGTAAGGAAGTATTACATTATGGCCGATGAAATCAATAGGCTGAGCATAAACCATAGGGAGGTAAAAGAAATGTCAGGAAACAAAAAGCCGTTTCATGTGCTGCCAGGTTTGTTTATGAGTCTGATAGTGATGATGGCTGTGAGTATGACTGCCAGGGCCGGCGAGGAGAAAGAGAGCAGCCAGGAATATTTGGATTCGCTGAATGTAGGCGTAGCGGTACTGCTTGATTCCAGTGCAGATGAAAATACGGAAAATGCTATAAATAGTTCCACGGAAAACGGAATGGAAGTAACGGATGTAGAGGTTGACAAAAAAGAAACTGTGGATGATATTTTAATGGCATATAATTCAGCAACGGAAGTCCAGGTGACGGAGAAGACAATAACCGATAGTCTGGATACAAGGAAGACTGGAGCAAAAGAGGAGAAAGATTCTGACCTTGTGATGGCTGACGTACAATATACATTGAATGTAAGGGCAAAAGCCAGTGAAGACTCAGAGAAGGTTGGCGTTTTGTATAAAGACTGCGGCGGCAGGATACTGGAGAGGAAAGACGGGTGGACGAAGCTGCGTTCCGGCGATTTAGTGGGATGGGCCAGCGATGAATATCTGCTGTTCGATGAAGCGGCGGAAAGCATGGCCGATGAAGTAGGGAATCTTATCGTGACGATTGAAACGGACGCGCTTAGAATCCGGAAAGAGCCTAATACGGAAGCAGATATTTATGCGCTCATCGCACAGGATGATGAATTGGATGTCATTGAAGTGCTTGATGATGACTGGATAAGCGTAAAGTATAATAACGAAACAGGTTATGTTTCGGCGGAATTTGTAAATTTGGACTTTCATATTGATGAAGGGGAAACGATTGCTTCTATAAAGGCGAGGGAAAAAGCGGAAGAGGAAGCAAAGGCGAAATTGACGGCTAACCAGGGCGCAGTCGTGGTTGGGGCGGATGATACGAGGCTTCTGGCGGCGTTAATCTATTGTGAAGCAGGAAATCAGGGATACGAAGGCCAGCTGGCGGTGGGCGCTACCGTTATGAACCGGGTGAGAAGCGGCGCATACCCCAATACCATTTATAGCGTAATTTATGCCTCCGGGCAGTTTACTCCTGCACTGAATGGCAAGGTGGCCAGGATATACGGCGGAAACATCCCCGAAAGCTGTATGGCAGCGGCCAGGGAATCCATCAATGGCGCAACCAATATCGGTACGGCAACCCATTTCAGAAGAGTGGGCGCACATGATGGAATCGTTATTGGAGATCATGTTTTCTGGTAATAGAGGGAAATCGGATAGAATTTCAAAATAAATTTTTAAAACAATACTTTGGAGTTGGCCGTTTGGCCAACTCTTTTCTCTTTATAGAATTCGGGCGTCAAAAGCCATGGCTGCGGAGTGCGCCGTCACACGGACACAAATTTTTAATTTTCAATCTTTTCTGGCGGATGATATTGAACAAAAGCCGAAAGTATAGTAAGATAAGGGGGAAAAAGAAAGGAGGCTGGAAAATGGATTATTCAATTTTTTGGCTTATAGCCCTGGTGCTGTCCATCGTGATTGAGATAGCCACGTTAGGGCTGACTACCATTTGGTTTGCCGGCGGGGCTCTGCTGGCGGTGATAGCGGCGGCTCTTGGATTGCCTTTGGTGGTACAGATTGTCCTTTTTTTTGCTGTGTCCTTGCTGCTCCTTTATTTTACAAGACCTGTGGCGGTAAAATACTTTAATAAAGATAGAGTAAAAACCAATGCGGAGAGCCTTGTAGGAAAGCAGGCGATAGTAATAAGCGAAATTGATAATCTGCAAGGAATCGGACAGGTGACCGTAACCGGGATGGAATGGTCAGCGCGGACTGCGGAGGACGGAATGACTATTCCGGTGGGCAGCGTAGTAAATATTGTTGCTATTAACGGGGTAAAATTAATCGTAGAGTTGAAAAAAGAAAAGCGGCCGGAGTAAAAGTCTGGCAGATGGAGGATTATTATGGGATTTGTGGTACTTATTTTATTAATTATTGCAATAATTATTGCTGTTTCTTGTATCAAGATAGTTCCGCAGGCATTTGCGTATGTAGTGGAAAGACTGGGGGCATATCAGGGAACATGGTCGGTAGGCCTTCACTTCAAGATGCCTTTTATTGATAAAGTAGCAAAGAAAGTGAATTTAAAAGAGCAGGTTGTGGATTTCGCGCCGCAGCCGGTTATTACGAAGGATAACGTAACGATGCGGATTGATACCGTTGTATTTTTCCAGATTACTGACCCTAAACTTTTCGCATATGGCGTGGAAAACCCGATTATGGCGATTGAAAACCTGACGGCCACCACTTTGAGGAATATTATTGGTGAAATGGAACTGGATCAGACGCTGACATCCAGGGAAGTAATCAATACAAAGATGCGTTCATCGCTGGATATCGCTACAGACCCCTGGGGTATTAAAGTAAACCGTGTGGAACTGAAAAATATTATCCCTCCGGCAGCAATTCAGGATGCCATGGAGAAACAGATGAAAGCAGAGCGTGAACGCCGTGAAGCGATTCTGCGTGCAGAAGGTGAGAAGAAATCCACGATTCTCGTGGCAGAAGGCCAGAAAGAATCCGTAATCCTGGAAGCAGAAGCAGAAAAGCAGTCCGCAATCCTGCGTGCGGAAGCCCAGAAAGAAAAGATGATCCGGGAGGCAGAAGGTGAAGCGGAAGCTATCCTTAAGGTACAGCAGGCAACGGCAGACGGTATCCGCATGATCCGCGAAGCGGGGGCAGATCAGTCCGTGCTCACCATCAAGAGCCTGGAGGCTTTCGAAAAGGCAGCAGACGGCAAAGCGACCAAGATTATCATCCCTTCGGAGATACAGGGAATTGCAGGTTTGGCTTCCGCTTTGAGAGAAGTCGTAGTAGAGGAAAAGAAATAGCAGCTGTTTCGTAAGGCTGCAAGTAACCGCATGGCAGTGAGAACAATAGCCATAATAAAAAAGAAAATTCCGGCAGTTGGAGACCCTTCCCTCTGCCGGATTTTAGATGGGTACTGGGAAGGGATTTGCGGAACTGGAAAACAGCAAATCCCTGGACAGTGCCCCAGAGAATTTGCTGACGCAAAGCGGCAGGAAATTACTCTGCGAGAGAAAGGGCACTGGGAAGGAATTTGCGGTACTGGAATAGGAGGTAAAAAATGAATTTAGTGGGACGTGACTTTTTGAAGCTTTTAGATTTTACGGCAGAAGAGATAACATACATGCTGGATTTGGCAGCGGATTTAAAAGAGAAGAAAAAGAAGGGCATTTTGACAAGGTGGCATGAGGGGAAGAACGTAGCGTTAATTTTTGAAAAGACCAGTACAAGAACAAGATGTTCCTTTGAGGTGGCGGCTCACGATTTGGGCATGGGAACTACATATCTTGACCCGTCAGGATCTCAGATTGGCAAGAAGGAAAGTATAGCGGATACGGCCAGAGTGCTTTCCGGCATGTATGAAGGAATCGAATACAGGGGGTATGGTCAGGAAATTGTGGAAGAACTGGCAAAATATGCCAATGTTCCGGTATGGAACGGCCTTACCAATGAATTCCACCCTACCCAGATGCTGGCGGATTTGCTGACGATCAGGGAGCATTTCGGTTATTTAAAAGGTATTAAGTTTACTTATATGGGCGATGCCCGTTATAATATGGGGAATTCGCTGATGGTGGTCTGCGCTAAGATGGGCATGCATTTTACGGCATGTACGGCAGAAAAATATTTTCCGGATAAAAAACTGGTGGAAGAATGCGAAAAAATTGCTTCCCAGTCAGGTGCGACCATTACTTTGACGGAAGATGTGGAAATCGGCGCAAAAGGGGCGGATGTGATTTACACCGATGTGTGGGTTTCCATGGGGGAACCGGATGAAGTCTGGGAAGAACGCATCGAAGAACTTTCTCCATATCAGGTGAACCGGAAGGTGATGGAATTTGCCGGGGAGAAAGCGGTATTTATGCATTGCCTGCCTGCTTTCCATGATCTGGATACGAAGATCGGAAGGGAAATCAGTGAAAAATTCGGCATAACGGAAATGGAAGTGACGGATGAGGTATTCGAGTCGGAAGCATCCATAGTATTTCAGGAAGCAGAGAACCGCATGCACACAATTAAGGCGGTGATGGCGGCAACGCTGGGTGTAAAGGAATAAAGGTAAGAATCTGCAAGTTTGTGCCTGCGCTGTGCCCATAAACTTGGTATGGGCAAACCCGGCAATGCCAGGGCACAAATGCAGTGCAGAAATGGGGTAAAGTATGAAAACAGAGATTTTAAAGCTTCTGAGGGAGAGTGGGGATTATATTTCGGGGCAGGAACTTTGCGGGAAGTTTCATGTCTCCCGGACGGCGGTCTGGAAGGTAATTAATCAGTTGAAAGAAGAGGGGTATGGGATCGAGGCGGTGCAGAATAAAGGGTATCGCCTGAATGTCAACCCGGACGTGCTTTCTTTCAGCGAATTAAAGAGCAGGATGCAGACCAAATGGGCAGGGAGAAATATCGTTTATTATGAAGAAACCGGATCTACCAATATAGATGCCAAGCTTCTGGGGGAACAGGGGGCTGAGCATGGAACGGTGGTAGTAGCGGATAAGCAGAATGCGGGCAGGGGGAGGAGGGGAAGGTCCTGGCAGTCTCCGGCTGGGAAGGATATTTATTTTACCATTCTGCTAAGGCCTGAGTTTGAGCCGGATAAAGCGGCGGGGCTTACGCTGATAATGGCGCTGTCCGTGACGCAGGCAGTCAGGAGCTGCTGTGGCCTGGAGGCCGGGATTAAATGGCCCAATGATGTGGTGCTGAATGGGAAAAAAATATGCGGCATACTGACGGAAATGAATGTGGAGACGGATTATATCCAGCATGTAGTAATTGGAACGGGGATTAACGTGAACCTGGAGCGGATGCCGGAAGAGATCGAGCAGACGGCAACTTCCCTTTTGCTGGAGGGCGGAAAAGAAACGGCCAGGGCCAGGCTTTTACAGGAAGTGCTGGAGCGGTTCGAAGAAAATTACGAAAGCTATGAAAAGGATATGAGCCTGGTTTCTATGCTGGAAGAATATAACAAGTATCTGGTTAACAAGGACAAGCAGGTAAGGGTATTGGACCCTAAGGGGGAATTCGAAGGGATTGCCAGAGGAATCAATGATTTGGGGGAATTGCTGGTGGAAACGGAGAATGGAAAAATAGTCAAGGTATATGCCGGAGAAGTATCGGTAAGGGGGATTTATGGATATGTCTAAAATGTCTGGCAGGAAGGAAAAAGAAATGCGGGGTGAGAACCAGGGGCAAAAGCAGGCAAATATTGTGCTTTGCGGAGCAAATGCCTATGAACAGAAATATTACTTTAACGAAACTTTCCAGGGGATTCCCCAGTCTATTAAGGATGAACTTCATATTATCTGTGTGCTTTTTACGGAAGAAATTGGCGGGATTTTCACTATTGCCTTTGAACCTGACGGAAATGTGGTGATGGAGACGAATTTTGCAGAGGATGATTACCTTTATGACGAAATCGGCAGCGGCCTTATGGTGAGGGAAATAAGCAGGAACAGGCAGGAAATGTTTGAATCATTAAGCCTTTATTACAGGGTATTTGTGCTGCATGAGAAATTGGACCTGGATTAATTAAACTGCGGGAACCGCTGGGGTTGGGGTAAAACAGGATAGGAAAAATTGCGGTTTGGCGGAAGGGCTGCAGGTGACGGGAAGGAGAGGTTAGAAAGGATGATTTTAGTAATCGATGTAGGAAATACGAATATAACATTTGGCGTATATAAAGATAAAGAACTGGTGGCTACGTTTCGTATGATGACAAAACAGGCGCGGACATCGGATGAATACGGAATGAACATCATGGAACTTTTGCGGATTCATAATGTAGATAAGACGGACTTGGAAGGGACGATTATTGCCAGTGTAGTTCCTAATGTGATGCATTCCCTGACAGGGGCGGTTACCCGGTATTTTGGAACACCGCCGCTGATTGTGGGGCCTGGAGTAAAAACCGGAATCAGGATCGTGACGGAGAACCCGAGACAGATTGGGGCGGATCGTATTGTGGGTGCGGTGGCCGCCTATGAAATTTATGGTGGCCCAGTGCTGATTCTGGATTTTGGAACAGCGACTACCTATGATCTGGTGTCCGAGGACGGCAGCTTTGTAGCCTGTATCATAGCGCCAGGCATACGCATTTCTGCAAAAGCATTGTGGGAAGGCACGGCAAAACTGCCGGAAGTAGAGATTAAAAAGCCAAAATCTATTCTGGCGCAGGAGACAGTTTCCGGTATGCAGGCAGGGTTAGTATATGGACAGATAGGACAGACGGAATATATCGTGAACCAGGTCAAAAAAGAGAGCGGTTATGATAATTTGAAGGTAGTGGCAACCGGAGGCCTGGGAAGGCTGATTTCCCAAGAGGCAGACAGCATCCAACATTACAACCGTACGTTGACCCTGGAAGGGCTGCGGCTGATTTACGAGAAAAACAGGAGAGTGTGAAAGAAATGAAGTTTCACTAAGGCTGCCAAATACGCAGCCCAAGTGAAACTAAGTCATTTCTCGAAAAATGCCTGAAAAGCGGCATTTTTCATCCGGATTTGAGTCACAGCAAAGCTGTGACATGGAGGTAGTGGGAAAATAATGGCGGATAAATGGTTAAGGAAGTTGAAAATTGGGAATGTGACTTTGGAGAATAATGTGATATTGGCTCCTATGGCAGGTGTATCGGACCTGCCATTTCGCCTTTTATGCAGTGAGCAGGGGGCGGGGTTGGCGGGGATGGAGATGATAAGCGCCAAGGCGATTTTGTATAACAGTAAAAACACATCGGCATTGATGGAAATCCATCCGGAGGAAGGGCCGGTCTCCCTGCAGCTTTTTGGGGCGGACGGAGAGATTATAAGCGAGATGGCCAAGAGGATTGAAGAGCGGCCTTTTGCTATTTTGGATATCAATATGGGCTGCCCGGTGCCAAAGGTGGTGAATAATGGAGAAGGTTCGGCATTAATGAAAAATCCTGCGTTGGCGGAGGAAATTATTGCAAAAACAGTGAAAGCTATCCGCAAGCCAGTCACAGTGAAGATAAGGAAAGGCTTTGATGAGACTCATGTGAATGCGGTGGAAATGGCTAAGGCGGCAGAAGCGGCAGGGGCGGCAGCTATTGCGGTGCATGGGAGGACAAGGGAGCAGTTTTATTCCGGGAAGGCCGACTGGGATATCATAGAGGAAGTGAAGCGGGCAGTCAGTATTCCGGTGATTGGAAACGGGGATGTGGTGGATGGGGAGAGCGCAAAAAGGCTTTTGGCCACAACCGGCTGCGATGGGGTTATGATAGGAAGGGCTGCGCGGGGCAATCCATGGATATTCCGGGAGGTAATCGGATATTTGGAGGACGGGCGGACAGTGGACAGGCCTAAGCCCCAGGAAGTAAAGGAAACAATTTTGCGCCATGCCGTATTGCAGCTTCAATATAAGGGGGAATATACAGGAATCCGGGAAATGAGGAAACATATTTCCTGGTATACGGCAGGGTATCCCCACTCGGCCAGGTTTCGGGGAAAAATAAATGCGATAGAGAAAATGGAAGAATTAAGGGAAGGTGTGGAGGAAATATTTGGATAGGCGTAAGGCAGATATAAAAACCCTTGACTAAGGATGAATTTTGACACCCAAATTTCATGGCCTGCGAGTCGGCGGTCCGGCTTCGGATAAGTATTACACCCAGTCCAATGTCTGTGGGAATAAAGATGCATTTGCAATCATACTCTATAGGAAAGTATGCGATGGTATTGCGGAAAGGCGGGCATGGATGGAAGGGGGAAATGTTTTATATTTTTATTTAAAAGAAGGGGCGCGGTTTAAAAAACATGGATGGAGCCGGGGGATATTGCCGGAACTGGAAGTGGATATGGCATCGGGCAGGGAGGCGGATACGGCATCGGGGCAGGAGTACAGGGGGGAAGGCAGGCTGGTCTGCTGCGGCGTGCCCCAGTATTACCGGAAGGGAAAAGACTGGAAAAGAGACAGGCTGTTGGAGGTTCTAAACGGCAAGCTGGCAGGGCAGGAGGCGGAGGAGTACTATTTGCAGCCGGATGTGGCAAGGATGACGGGGATAAAGGAAAGAATGCCGCCGGAAATCATCCTTCAGAAAATATTCAGGCAAATTCCCTGTCTGGAATATCTGGTATATATCGGCTGGGGGGAGGAACACAGGGAAGGGGCTTTAGGGGAAGAAGATTTCAGGGAAGAACGGCAAATGCTTTACCGGCTGCTAAAACCGTATCTGGCCAGGGTCAATCACTTTATGTTAGTTACCCACAGGCCGGAAGGCTATGAGGAGTTTTCGGAATACATTTATGAGGAATATGGGATTCCGGCATTTAGTGTAGACAAGGTAGAGGGTCAGTTTGGGAAAGCGGGGAAAACAGTGGTGATTGATGGCAGGAAAGAGTATAAGCCACCTTGGCAGATGCTTCCCCAGAGGGCATCTTATGTGGATTTGTGGTCAGTGGAAGAGAAAAGAGAGCAGGCGGAGAAAAACCGTGGAGATGTGAAGTATATATCGGCGGGAAAATTCCTTGACACTCTGGTGAAAAATGGGTATAATACCATCGTTAATTAGGCTGTATAGTAAGGGCAGGAATCAAATCCGGTAAGGCAGCAAAACTGCGAAAGGAGTATGAAGGTTCAAATGGAAGAAAAGAAAAATATCTTAACTTATGAGGGTCTTAAAAAATATGAGGATGAGCTTCACGAACTAAAAGTAGTAAAGCGGCAGGAAGTTGCGCAGAAGATTAAAGAGGCCAGGGAGCAGGGGGATTTGTCGGAAAATGCGGAATACGATGCGGCAAAGGACGAGCAGCGCGATATTGAAGCGAGAATCGAAGAATTGGAAAAAATCTTGAAAAATGCGGAAGTTGTAGTAGAGGATGAAGTCGATTTGGACAAAATCAATATCGGCTGTAAAGTAAAGATTTTGGATTTGGAATACAATGAAGAATTGGAATATAAGATCGTTGGCTCCACGGAGGCCAATAGCCTGAAGGGAAAGATTTCCAATGAATCTCCGGTAGGGAAGGCTTTGCTGGGGGCAAAAGTGGATGATGTTGTCAATGTGGAGACCCATGTCGGTATGCTGCAGTATAAGGTGCTTGAAATCCAGCGTTCCAGCAATTGATGCTGTTAGAGGTGAAAGATACCTGGAAAAAGGCTGGTTCGGCACATATATGAGTGAAGGAACGGACAAAACTCGCTTGGGCGGGAGAAGTCCGGGCGTCAGAGAAGTGGAAATAACTGTTTATGGAAATTCAGGACAGTTACAATCGGGAAAGAAAGAGGAGTAACAGCAGTGGGAGAAACACGGAATACGCAGGAACAGGATATTAATCAGTTGTTAAAGGTGAGGAGGGAGAAGCTTGCTGCGCTTCAGGAAAACGGCAAAGATCCTTTTCTTATCACGAAATATGATGTGACCCATCACAGCTTAGAGATAAAAGAAGAATTTGACGCCCTGGAGGGGCAGACGGTTTGCATTGCAGGAAGGGTGATGTCCAAGCGGGTGATGGGAAAGGCATCTTTTTGCAATGTACAGGATATTCAAGGCAATATTCAATCTTATGTGGCAAGGGATAGCATCGGGGAAGAAGCCTATGCAGATTTCAAAAAATATGATGTAGGGGATATTGTCGGTATCAAAGGTGAAGTATTCAAAACGAAAACCGGGGAAATTTCCATACATGCAGCGGAAGTAACCTTGCTCTCTAAGAGCCTTCAGATTCTGCCGGAGAAATATCATGGTCTGGTGAATACGGATATCCGTTACCGCCAGAGATATACGGATCTCATTATGAATGAGGAAGTAAAGGACACCTTTATCAAAAGGTCAAAAATTATCAGTTCCATCCGCAGATACCTGGACGGTCAGGGCTTCTTAGAGGTAGAAACCCCTATGCTGGTATCCAATGCAGGGGGTGCTGCTGCGCGTCCTTTTGAGACTTATTATAATGCTTTGGACGAGAACGTGAAACTGCGTATTTCCCTTGAATTATACCTGAAGAGATTGATTGTGGGCGGCTTGGAACGCGTTTATGAGATCGGGAGGGTATTCCGCAATGAAGGGCTGGATACCAGACATAACCCGGAATTTACATTGATGGAACTTTATCAGGCCTATACGGACTACAATGGAATGATGGATTTGACCGAGAACATGTTCCGGCACGTAGCACAGGAGGTGTGCGGCACGACAACAATTACCTATGGCGGGGTTGAAATAGATTTGGGCAGCCCCTTCAAGCGGATTACTATGATTGATGCCGTGAAGGAATATGCAGGCGTGGACTTTGATTTGATTAAGGATACGAAAGAGGCGAAAAAAATAGCGGATGAAAAGGGCGTTCATTACGAAGAACGCCATAAGAAGGGGGATATTCTGAATCTGTTTTTTGAAGAATTTGTGGAAGAGCACTTGGTACAGCCCACCTTCGTGCTGGATCATCCGGTAGAGGTTTCCCCTCTGACGAAAAGGAAGCCAGATAAGCCGGATTATGTGGAGCGTTTTGAACTGTTTATCACATGCCGTGAGATGTGCAATGCTTATTCCGAATTGAATGACCCTATCGACCAGCGCGCACGTTTTGCAGCCCAGGAGGAGGCTTTCGCGGCGGGGGATGAGGAAGCCAACCATACGGATGAGGACTTCTTGAATGCGTTGGAAATCGGCATGCCGCCAACCGGCGGGATTGGGTATGGCATCGACAGGCTGGTGATGCTTTTAACTGATTCGCCGGCTATACGGGATGTGTTGCTTTTCCCGACAATGAAAACGCTTGGCAAAGAAAACCAGTAAAATCAAGGGTTTGCGGTACTTGAACTTGTAAACTACAACAAATTTACAACAATTTTACAACGCATAACAAAGAATAATGAGCGTTAATGAATAGTTGTACTCATAAATCCAATTCAATATTTTGTACGATAAGGACATTTTTCTAAAAGAAAATTTTAGGGAAGTGTCCTTTTGTTATGGTCAAAACAAAATAAGA
>Ga0209064_1002951_pt1 | contig 16527 bp, 25 predicted proteins | sample Inofromicrocosms_FD_187498 | JGI IMG/M metagenome (GOLD analysis project Ga0209064, IMG submission 187498) | Mouse cecum microbial communities from Vienna, Austria - Inoculum for glucosamine and mucus D2O microcosms (SPAdes) (version 2) | ecosystem: Host-associated > Mammals > Digestive system >... | reverse complement strand
GCTCTGGACGGAGACAGCGCAGGAGGCAAATGATGGAGTTTTGTGAGTTGGGCTATTGTCCATATGCAGACAATCAGGAATTGACTTGTGATGATTGTCCGTATTGGGTCACTGCGAATTAGCGTCCTGTAAAAAACTGGAACGTCGTGAGACGTGCCGAACTGACCAAGGAAAGTTCAACGCTCCGGGAGGCCTTCGCCGGTCTCCCGGACCCCCGAAAGTAATCACGGGGGTACTCATGACAGGAAGGTGAGATACAGATATGAAGTGCCAAGTACTGATAGACTGGCTGACATTCTCAGTGAAGGAGACTGACCCAAGCAAGGTAATACAGACTTATCTGGGCATGGACCCGGCCCTGTTCCAGGACACCAACTACAGCCTGATGGGCTACAGCAAAGTTATGCGGTTCTCCGATATTCTGGTATGCAGCGAGGGCCGCGAGGACGACTACTTCAAGGATATGGGTGTCTGTGTGTCTATGTCGGGCAACGGCTGCCGCACCTTTGAAACCATGTCCAGGCTGACCTTAGACCTGAAAGACAAGCAGGGCACCCAAAGCGTGGCCTTCCCGGCCTTGTTCCAGCTCTTGGCCTCCGACGCAGACGCCAATGTCTCCCGCATTGATATCGCCTGTGACGACCGGGCCGGACACTTAAATATGGACGATGTTCTAAACAAAGTCCAGGCCAACGAGTTAAACAGCCGCATGACCACCCGGTCTACCGTGATTTCCTTTAACGGCCAGGAGCGTAGCGGTGCCACCGCCTACATTGGCGCTCCGTCCTCCTCTTTCCGTGTCCGTATCTACGACAAGGCCCTGGAACAGGGGGAGCCCGGCCACTGGGTCCGTGTGGAACTGGTCATGCGCTCCAGGAACGCCAACGCCTTTGTGGGGCAGATGACCACCTCCGAGAACGTGGGCAAGCTGGCCGCTCAGGTCATCAACGACAAATTCAGCTTCATCGACCGGGACGACAGCAATATCACCCGCTGCACTGTCTGCCCTTGGTGGCAGGACTTCGTGGACGAGCTGGAATCCGTCCGCCTGGTGGCCCGTGAGGTGATCCAGCACACGGTGGAGCAGATCGGCAGCTGGGTGGAGGCACAGGTGGGCCCTTCTCTGGCCATCCTGTTCCAAACAATGGGATGGCCTTATATATTCGAACTGGCAAAGGATTCCGCTAGGCGATTATCGGACAAGCAGATATCCCTGGTCACAGATTACAACTCCCTACAGATTGCCAGAGGGGTGGTATAGGTGAAGCAATACCTGGAACTGAATGACCTATCCTATGACGTCCTGGGCGGCTTCATCGAAGAAGCGGCACATCAGGACCGGGCAACCGCGCCCTTTCTCCTGGGCAAAGCCGCCGCCTACATAGATGTGGCCTTCGTTCTGGAGCTTATCACCCAGGCTGAGGCCGAGGAGCTGCTGCTGTGCATACAGGTTTACCAAGGCATGTAACACACTTTGACGCCGCTGCCGCTGGCCTGGCTTGCGCCGACGTGTTACAGATAATCACAAAGGAAAGGAGGAGCACACCATGGGCGATACTTCTACCACTGTCACCACTGGCGGCATGAGTGCTGTCATGTCGGCTGTGGATACCATCACTCAGCTGATGGGCAAGGTCTGGGACCTGCTGACCAGCAACCCTCTGCTGACCCTGTTCGTGGCCGCCAGCCTGCTGCCTGTGGGCATTGCGCTGTTTACCAGCCTGCGCAACGCCGCCCGCGGCTAGACCCAAAAGGGGCACGGCCCCAAGCCGTGCCCCTATCCTTAAAGGATGTGATTTTATGATGGATTGGCTTTCCCAGGTCATTGACCTGTTTAACCATACCCTGGCCGCCGTCCTGGCTTTCCCGCCGCTCCGGCTTTTTCTGGGCGTGCTGCTGTTCCTGACCGTCACCGCCCTGCTGATGTACATATTTCATCAGGGCCGCAGAGGGAGGCTGTAAGATGATTTACGAAATTGTCCTGTTAACTGCATGGCTGTGCGGTTCCGCCCTGCTCACCGCTGGCGGTTTCTTCCTGGGCCGCTTTTTTGCTCGGAAGATTGAGGCATTCTTTGATAGACGTCGCCGCCTGTAACACAATCTTACCCCGCTGCGCTCTTGATCTGGCCCGGGCCCAGCTCACCGCTGTGTTACATTACCGTTTGGGCGGCCTACTGTTCCAAATCGGTGTTATCTTTCCGTCCGAGTTTTCCGCCTCTGAAATGGCGTCCAGCGTGGCCTCTATCTCGTCCAACTCTTTTTCTATTTCTTGCATTTTGCTGGGAGAAGAAGGTTTTGAATATGGTTTGTCATATTCATAGCCTTCCCAATGGATAGTTGGTTTTGTAAGAGAACGATAGATATTGCGAAAGATGACATATATAACCAGAAGTCCCAATATACCCTCTAACCAGTTGTATATGTCAACGAATAGCGGCTGAAAACTTGGATTTCCTAGTCTTTCGGTGGTAATTTTGAATAGTTCCGCTAATGCAAGGCCAACTATTGGATACCACCATTTTAATTCAAATTTGTCCATATCCGCTCCTCCTTATTGGGAATTTTATCATGTATTGTTAGGCGGTGTCAACATTGAAGCAATTTATACGCAGAATCTTAATCGCTTTTTTTGTGGTAAAAATTCTGACAGTTTCAGTTTTTCCTGTAGGGGCCACTAATAATGAGTATGTATCTAGTGGTTCATTTTGGAATTGGATTGCGGATCATGGAAAGTTTGTCCAGTCAGTTACTGGTTATTTTCCCGGCTCAGGTTCTTGTCCAAGTTCTGAGGATACATATCATCATGCTTCCTCTTATCAAAAAGAGGGAAATGTAGATGGAGACATTCGTTATTGGTGTGTTTGCGATTATTGTCATCAGAGTTTCACCGCCTATGAATCCGACCTCCAACAAAGCTACGAGGCGCAGGTGGAGGAATTGCCAGCGCCCAGCTACAATTCGGATGGTAGTTTATACATACAAGGTGTTCATGATGGTATACGGGTACAAAACGCAGGTTCCGGAATTGGAAAAGAAGGAATTTCTTGTACGCATACCTCTTATTTGGGTTATTCTGGTTATGATGGGGTGGGACATTTCAATTGTGAGAATAATTCCTTGTCTGTTGTCCCTAAATCTGGTTCTTCACACTTTTCATTTTACTATGTTGAGTTTTTATTCAAGATTTCATCCCCTTTAGATGGTTATTATATTCTCATGGATAATCCTTCTATCAACGGTTTTATGATTGTAAATGATACAAAGTATGATTTAATCCAATATTGGATTAAAAATTCTTCTATTTTTTACAATAAAGGCTCCAAGGTTTCAGCTTCTTCGTCTGCATATAGTTCTAAAGCTGGCCCTTTTGATAGAGGTGTTAATTCTTCACTTGTTAGTGCTGCTTGTAGCCCTCCTGTTTATAAAGTCATTCCATTAGATTCTTTGGTTAATGAAATTAATGCTACCTACAACATCACCTCCCGCCCCACCTCCATAACTGGCGACTACGGCATTATCGGTGACAACGGCCAGATCATCAAGGTGGAGGGCGACAAAATCGTCAACGAGACCAACAACACAATCTACAACCCCGCCACCGGTGAGACTCACACCATGAACGACTGGTCTTACAACTATGAGGACCGCAGCTACACCGTCACCACTGAGACCGGCGACACCATCACCATCACCTACGGCGACGAGAATGTCACCATCAAAGAGGGCGACACCATCTACAACGTCTACTATCTGGTAGACGGCTCCGGGGAACCCGGCCCGGATGTACCTGGCGGCTGTAATCATATCTGGACGGAGACAGGCAGGACGGAGCCCGCCTGTACCACCGCAGGCAAGGTGACCTCCACCTGTTCCAAGTGCAACCAGACCAAAACCGAAACTATCCCCGCCACCGGCCACAACTGGGTGGTAGACCGTACCGTCCAAACCACCTACGACGAGGAAGGAAACCTTCTCCAGCAGGGCTACACCATCTATTCCTGTTCCGTCTGCGGCGAGCAGTACAAGGACAGTGAAGGGACAGGCCCGCCCGGCACTCCAGGCGGCTCCGGAGGAGACGGAGAAAAAAGTATCTGGGAGAAAATCGGTGAGTTCTTCGGCACCATCGGCGGCGGCTTTCTTGAGATTATCGGCGCTGTCGCCGGGAAACTCCTGGACGCCCTCACCAAGCTGGCCGAAATGCTGCTGGGCAAAATCAAAACTGTAGTCGAAACTGTCTTGACCATCTTCGATGAAGTCCCCGCCCTCTTTGGCGGCTTCCTGGACTTCTTGGCCGCGATTTTCCCATTCCTCCCTCCGGAGATCACCAGTATCCTGACTTTCGGCGTCATCGCGATTACCTTCATCGGAATTTTAAAGGCGGTGAGACGATGAACGATATAGCTACCCTGTTCGCCAAAACGGTGGAGCTGTTTTCCCTGGAGTTCACCCTGTACGGCTTCACGTTCTCCCTGTGGGAGGTGTTCCTGTTCTCTGCTGTCGTCGGCATTGTGGCCCGCATTCTGGGCGAAATATTTTTCGGAGATTGAGAGGTGCAGCACCTTGGATGAAGAAACCATAACCACCACACCCGAGCCGTCCCCGGCTCCTGAGCCATTACCAGAACTGCCGCCGCCTGAGCCCGACCCGGAGTTGCCCAGTGATCCGGAACCCGCAGACCCTTTAACCGTTGTCTCTGTGGACGAGCTCATAGACCGGCTTGTACAGGGCAGTCAGGACGAGGAAACGTCCGAAGAAGCGCCCCCGGAGGAGACCGAACCCTTCCCCGGAGAAGGAGACCTTTTCACGGAGGTGGACACTGGCCCTATGGAGATCAAGGGCATGGACAAGCTGCTGACCTACGCTGAAACCATCCAGCAGACCCTTGACCACCCCGCCCTGACCACCTCCTTCCAAGACTACACCGTCACGGAGGGACTGCTGCTCCTTATTCTGCTGGCGGCTTTCGCCGCCGCCTGTATCCGTATCTTGAAAGGGGGATTTCAATGGCTGCGCTGGTAGCTGAGTTTTTCGGCATTGTGGGTCTGGACATGGTCCCGCCCGACAACCTGGCCGAGCTTATCCCATATCTGCTCACCGTCCTGGTGGGCGTCGTCCTGGTCTCCGGCGTGTTCCGGGTGATAGGCCGCCTGGCCGAGGCCGTCATGGACTTCCGCCGCTGGTAATGTAACACAACTTTCCAAGACGTCACCTGGCAGCTGAAAAAATATTGTGTTACAAAGGAGGTCCCTATGGTTTTAGTCGTCCTTATCGCTCTTATTGTGGTCCTGGCATTTTTCCCAACCATCCGCTGTGCCGTCCTGCACCCCTTCGCCCTGGCCTGGTACGGGGCCAAGGATATGTACTACTACTTTCGCCGCCTCCGCTTCAACCTCTGCGGCTCCGGGGAGCTGGTAGCCTATACCGGCCTCTTTGGCAAGGGCAAAACCCTGTCCGCCGTCCATAAAGTGGTGTCCGCCTATCGCCGCTACGACGGAAAAAAGGTCTGGTGCTCCCGCCGAAAGAAGATTGTTACCCAGCGTATCAAAGTGATCTCGAACGTCTCCCTGTCCATCCCTTACGAGGATTTTGTGTCTCTGGAGCAGATTGTCCTTGCCGCTGAGAATAATCGGGCCTATGACGACGAACACGACACCCTCACTGTCACGCTGGTTCTGGGCGACGAGTTCAGCGTCCAGATGAACAGCCGCAACTTCAAGACCAATATCGACCCGCTTTTTCTCAATACTATCCTTACTTGCCGCCACTACTACATATCCCTGTACTACACCGCCCAGCGCTTCGGACATGTGGACGCCCTCCTGCGACAGGTAACCAGCTACGTGGTAGACTGTGAGAAGTTATGGAGATTCCAAAGGCTCAAGCTCTTTGACGCCTGGGACCTGGAGAACGCCACCAGCACCAAGCTGGTCACACCCATGAGCCGCCGCTGCTGGTTTGTCCGGGACCGGGACTATAACGCCTACGACACCCTGGCCTGCGTGGGCAACCTGAAGAAATCCATGAAAGCCGGGGACATGATGTCAGAGGACGAAATCCTCAAATTACAGCAGAACACCCAGCAAATTAGCATGGACGCTGTGTCCAAGCCCTCTAAGCGCTGGTTTCGTCTCAGACGCCATGAGCACAAGAAATAATTTCAGGGGTCCCCGCCAGCGGCTTGCCGCGCGGGGGCCCCTCCCCCTGTAACACAGACAGATCTTCCGGATCTCGACCAGGTCGCTAAAATTGTGTTACGCCGCCTCAACCGGCATTTTCCACCCCAGCACTTTCCGGGGATAATGATTCAAAAAATCCACCGCCTCCTGTATGCTCCGCTGTGACACTCTGGTGAAGTCAGTCCCTTTTGGGAAGAATCTCCGCATGAGCCGGTTGTGGTTCTCGTTGGTCCCCTTCTCCCAGGCGGAGTAAGAATGGCAGTAATACACCTCAAACCGTTTCCCGCCGAAAATGGATTTTGTCAAAAGGTCATATTCCAGAAATTCCGGCCCATTGTCCGTGGTAATGCTCTTAAACATCTCCCGAAATCGCCGCTTGCCCATTTTCCGCTCCAGCCGGTCAAACACCGCCCGTACCGACGCCGCCCGCTTGTCCGGTATCTTGTAGGCCAGCTCCGTCCGGCCTTTCCGGTCTGTCATGGTCAGCGTCGCCGCTTTGCTCCCCTCACAGCCGACAATCAGGTCAATCTCCTTGTGGCCCAACTCCCCACGCTGGTTGATAATCTCCGGCCTGTCCTCAATAGACGGCAGCAATGGGTGGGGCGACCGCCGCACCTTCTGCTTTTTCTGCTTCACCCGCCCCTTCTCCCACAAATCTTTGTTGGACAGATTCAGAAAGACCCGCTTGTCTATGTAGCTGTACAGCGTCCCTACACATACCGACGTTTCAAAGCCCGCCCTCCGGGCCAGCTCCAGCGCCGCCGCAGGGGAGTACCGCTTGCGCCGGTCCACCTTTCCGCTCTCCTGGACGCCCAGCATTTTCCGCTCCAGGAAGTCAGCGTATTTCCGGTCACTCCCGATTTTCAAGGGACGGCCCTTGGCCGTTTGGTTGTACTCATGAATTTGTTGTCCCTTGTCCGCCGAGTATCGCTCCTCATCCGCCCATTCTACCCGGTGGAGGTATGCCCCGCGCTTCATTTCGTTGTAAATCGTCTGGCGGCAAAAGCCCAGCTTCCGGGCAATCCAGGACACGCCCCGCCCGGCCTGTAAATATGCCTCCAGCTTATACCGCTCATGCTCCGTCATGTAGTGCTGTTTTTTCGTCATAGCCCCGTACCTCCTCATACGTCAAAGCGTTTGACCTTAAACAGTCCCGCCCACGACCAGGGCCGTGAGCGGTGCTATTGTAACACAAATTTTTAACCTGGTCGCCAGCTGCTCGAGCTGATTTGTGTTACATTTTCTGATTCCAATTTAGCATTTCTTGATTGATTACTCTTTCAAGCTGCTCTAATGTTCTTCTTAGTCGTGTGACTTTCTCGGCCATTTCCCGGTATTGCTCCCGTTTTTTGTTGATCTCTTTATCCAGACGTCTGATCTCCTCTTTTTTACCGGGAAGTGTCCAAACACACTGAGTAACCAAATTCTCAAATCTCTCTGTAAAATTTTCTCCAATTTGCTGGTTAATCAGCTCCGCCAGCTCGTCCGAAAACCGGATACTCCTGATGTTGTTCTTCTGTGCCATGTCCTGCTCCCTTCTCCCCGTGTAAGCCGTTAGGTCAGCTTACCGTAACACAACTTTTCACCTTCAGGCGGCTGATCTCCGCCGCTGCGGCTCCACACTTGTGTTACAATTCCACACCGTACACCCGGCTGATAATGCTTTTAATCCGGTAAGCCGTACTGATTCCGCCATTCCACTCCACGATTGTCTCAAATACCTCGTCCCGGCTGATCTCCCGGTTTCCGCACTGCTCCGCAGTATATCCGAAATCCTCCAAGGCCTCCACCTCCTGGAGCAGCAGCACGCCCTTCCAATCATTCAGGGTCATTGTAAAGCCTCCCCTTTTTCGATTATTTCCTTAATCCATTTTGCGCACAGCTCATATGTCAGTTTACTCCCGTCCGCTCTCCCTTTGAGGTAGCCGCATTCCGCCTGTACTGCCGTTTCCTTCTGTTCCTTCGCAGATTTTTCCAAAAAGTTTACCAGGAACCTTAATTCTTCTTTCATTTTCTACTCCTCTCTCCGGGCCAGCGCCCGGCTCCCAAAATCCAAAAGTGGTGAAGCACAGCCCAGCGGGCTGTGTGTCAACACAGCACACCGGACGTTTATACAGGGTCAAGACTTGGCCCAACGGGCCAACTCGCAAAAAAATTTCTCTGGGCTCTTTCGCAAACCCAGAGAAAATTTTTTGGTCTTGACGCTGTTTAAACATGTCCGGTGTACCGTCCCCCCAAGGGGGACACCTCATAAATCTCCCGTCCCGCCCGTTGGCGGCTCCCCTCTCCTTCACTGTAAAGAAAATTCCTTTACTTGTCTAAATTCTTCTTGACATTTACCGCGGTGCACGGCGCTGCCGGTCAGTTTTCAAACCTGGGATCAGAGAGAGGGATGGCAAGGGCGATGGATTTGGGGATGAATGCGTCAGGGGCGAGGTTGGGCTCCACCTGAATCCCGGTCAGGGTGAGGGAAGGGAAGTGAATCTCAGGCGTAATGGTGAACACGTCGCCTGTGTCGACATTCCGGCCTGTTCCCTTTTCCTGGAGGGTGGCATGGACCCTTACCGTCTCCCCCCTTTGCATTACAAAAGGACACTTTTAAAAACCGCAGAACTGCGGCACTTTTAAGATTGAAAACAGGGAGCCAGCCCCGGCCCCCTGTTTTTTCATGTTTCCGATAACCGCACCACGCCCCGCAAGGAAATGCGAGAGCGTCAGCGGGTCGCGTCAGAGCGACACAATCCCCACGGGGCCAGCTATCAGGGCTTGCCAGTCTATCGGCGGGGGATTGCATGGAGCGTGCTCACCTTATTCCCCGTCTTGCGCCCAGCCGCCGACAACCGCCCAGCGTTCACCCGTGGCGGGCCACCCAGCCGCAGAACGCTATCACGTCACTTTGTCAACAACAATACAAAAAATCGCTTGCGTATATGGTCGAAATAGTGTAAAATATGCTTACGAGACAGCAGAAGCATAAAAGGCAGGCCAAGGAGGGCTGGCACCCTCCAAGGCCCTATGCAGGAGACTCCCTTAAGCCGTGTCCCACACAGCAGAAATTTTCTGCGCCCAAGGCCCATTATAACGGTTTTCCCGGCAATAATCAATGGGGAAATCAATGGCTTGTGTGCGTAGCTTCGGCGGTGTAGGGATCAACAACCCCTGCGCCGCTTTTGTTGTCTTGATGGGAAAGCCCAGCGGGGGCCGGGAGCGTCCCACCCCCACGGGCAAGTACCGTTGAGACAGGGGGAGAAAACCCCTATTAAAAACAAAGGAGAGGACAACATGAGAAAGAAATTGCTATCCCTTACGCTGGCTTTGGTGATGTGCCTGGGCCTGGCAGTCCCTGCCTCGGCCCATGACATGGGCAAAGTGGGAGAAAGTAATGCCATCTGCGTAGGGGGCTCGTATACCGGCTTGCTCGACAAAAGCGGCGCCCTATGGATGTGGGGGGGTAACAGCGGCGGCGAGTTGGGCAACGGTACCCTGCGCAACCCCGACACCTTTGTGAAGGTGATGGACAGCGTAGCGACGGACAGCGGTGGGAGTTATCACGTCGCCGCTATCAAGACCGACGGCTCCCTCTGGACGTGGGGAATTAATGATAATGGCCAGCTGGGCAACGGCGGCGGCAGTAACACTACAACTGTAATGGGACACCCCAGCCAAACTGTCCCGGTGAAGGTGATGGACAGCGTGACGGCAGTCAGCTGCGGAGGGGATTGTACTGCCGCCATCAAGACCGACGGCTCCTTGTGGATGTGGGGGAGCAACGAATACGGTCAGCTGGGCAACGACGGCGGCAACGCCGTGCATAAATATGATGGTCCCTATCAAACCGTCCCGGTGAAGGTGCTGGACAACGCGGCAGCGGTCAGCTGCGGAGGGGATTGTACTGCAGCCATCAAGACCGATGGCACTCTGTGGATGTGGGGGAGGAACGATTACGGCCAGCTGGGCAACGGCACTGAGACGGATTCCAGTACACCGGTAAAGGTGCTGGACAACGTGGCGGCGGTCAGCTGCGGCAGCAGCACCAATGCCGCCATCAAGACTGACGGCTCCCTGTGGATGTGGGGGAGCAACAGCTGCGGTCAGCTGGGCCTGGGCTACACCGACAGGTGGGCCGGTCAACCCGTCCCGGTAAAGGTGCTGGACAACGTGGCGGCGGTCAGCTGCGGCAACGCCACCACCGCCGCCATCAAGACCGACGGCTCCCTGTGGATGTGGGGGGATAACACTTATGGTGAGCTGGGCAATAGTGGCAGTGGAAACGACACGGGCAATACGGGAGATCCTTGCCAAACTGTCCCGGTAAAGGTGCTGGACAGCGTGGCGGCGGTCAGCTGCGGAATGCAACACACCGCCGCCATCAAGACCGATGGCACCTTGTGGACGTGGGGACGTGGCGATTCCGGTCAGCTGGGATATCAGGATGTGAACGCCACAGGCGAATATAGCACGCGTATCCAAACCGTCCCCAAGCAGGTCGAGGGGCTGACCGCTTCTGTGCCCACTACCGGAACTACCACCCCCGACACCACCGGTCCCCAAGTGAGCGAGTGGGCGAAGGAGCAGGTGAGCAGGGCCGCCGAGAACGGGCTTGTGCCTGACAGCCTGGGGAACAACTACCGGGCAACAATCACAAGGGTGCAGTTCGCCGCAACGGTGGTGAAGCTGTACGAGGCCATGAGCAGCCAGAAGGCCCCCACCGCTGGAAACTCTCCCTTCACCGACACCAGCGACACCGCTGTAATCCAAGCCGAGGCCCTGGGTATCGTCAGCGGCGTGGGAGGCGGCAAATTTGCCCCTGACGCGCTAGTGACCCGGCAGGAGGCGGCGGCTATGCTGTCCCGTGTGTATACCAAGCTGGGCGGGAATATCCCCGAGGTAGCGGCTACCACCTTTGCCGATAATGACAAGGTGTCCGGCTGGGCCAGGAACGCTGTGGCGTTCATGGCGGATAAAGGTATCGTCAAGGGTGTGGGCAATAACAGCTTCGACCCCTTGGGGAACGCCAGTATAGAAGAAGCCCTTGTAATTGCTTTGCGGATGTTTGATAATTTGAAATAATCGGAAATGGCGGGTAGGCAACAATCTACCCGCCGCTTTATAATAGGAATTTGAATTGCAATTTATAAACAGATTTAGGCGGGAGGCTATAGGCCCCCGCCTTTCTTCATGCCCGTTGTCCTGTGGATTGTTCCAGTATGTTAGCCGCTTTGTAGCTGGTCATTTTAACGCCGCTCAACTATATCAGCTACGATTTTTAATTTGGTCAAAATGATTTTTGGAACATGGATATTGTTGTACTCTTTGCGTCGGCCAGTAGTGTTTATTTGCACCGCAATCTCAAAATATTCCCAACTATGCAAGTTGGCCTCGTTTTTGAGACTGCCTGTCTCTGAACCCCTGAAACTATCTGTAACGCACAAGTTAGCCGCCTTTTGGGACAAAGTAGCCGGCTTGCGCCTTATACGCCGCTCAACTATATCAGCTGTGATTTTTCAATTTTGGAAAATGATTTTTGGGGCATGGATTTCGCTGTACTCCTTGCGTCCGCGGGGATAGTGTTTGCTTATGCTTAATATCAAACACTTCCAAATATGCGAATTGAATAAAAGGGGACTATAAATTATGAAAGAGATAACCAAATCCTCCCGCCTGTTGGGACAGCTTGAAAAGCTCTACCGCATGATTAACTCCGACCTGTTCAATGGGGAACTGCAACCCGTTACTATTACTGTGCAAAGCACCCCTCGTGCCTATGGGCACATCATCTTAGGGGAAGCATGGAGCGTGAAGGGAGAGGGAAGCATTGAACTGAACATCGGAGCAGGAACGCTGGACAGGCCCATTGAAGAAGTCGTTGCAACGCTCGTACATGAATGCTGTCATCTGCTGAACTTTCAAAACGGCATCAGTGATTGTTCCAATCATAATGTATACCACAACAAATCCTTCAAGGAAACAGCGGAAGCTCATGGCCTGATTGTCACCCACTCGGAAAAATATGGGTGGACGCATACCACCCCCGACGACCCGCTGATTGCCTGGATACTTGAAAACGATATTCCCGATATCTTGATGAACCGCATAGTTGGCAAGGCGTGTCCTAGGCCGTCCAGCACTCGCAAGCTGATTTGTCCTAACTGTGGGCTATCTGTTCGGGCAACTAAAGCCGTCAACATTTTGTGCGGCGATTGCATGGTGAAGATGAACGAAACTTAAAAGTGCACTTTTAAAAAGCCGCAGCTTCCAATCATTTGTTCCAATACGTCCACCATAACGGTCGTGATACTTATGTTAATATGCAGAAAACAGAGAGTTGTGCAAATCAAACAAAAAATATAAACAAAATGCAAAAATCTTCTACTTGACAACGGCTTTTCAATGCAACAGAAAGGCAGACGTATTTCCAGTGCTAAATCAATAAGAAAAAGGCCATCTCAATTTTGCGCTTTTTCAACAGGGTAAATAGTTTGCCAATATTAAAGGAAAACGAGCATCAGAACCAGTGGGAGCCATTTGTTATAATAGACTTGTAATTACAGCAGAGATATATCTCCAAAATACTTCCCTGAATATACACAGGGAGCTTAACAAGGAGTATTAAAAATGACAACATTAAAAAGCTCAAAATTTGCACGACCGCTGACGGATTTTCTCGTGGGGCCAACCGTATTGAAGGAAGTGCAAAAAAAGTTCCAGTACGAGGACGGCAAACGTACGGACAAGCTGGACGGTTATGATTATACCGTCGTGGACATGGTCACCTTGGAAGAATACACGGTTCGTATTCCAGGTCCTGCTCCTATAATCGACCCGAGGGACTTGGAGGCCCTAAGCCCTAAGCCCGAAGTAAAGCTCAGTGAGGACGCTCTAGTGAAGCCCATAAAGATGGAATATGGGAAGGTGATGGCGAGCATTACCGCCAGTAGTATTTCGTTCGTCAACAAGAGCAAGTGATTGGAGTATCAACAATAGGGTGGGAGTGCGGCTCCCGTGCTCCCACCCGCCATAGAAAGCGAGGCTGTTATGACATCAGATGACCGTACATTGATACTTTCTCTAATTTTTGGTGCTTTCCTCATTTTCGCCGGTATGCTGTTTCGCTATATCAAATATGGTATACCCTTTTGGAAATCGCTACTTGAACTGTGGCAAGAGATGTTAAAGGGTTTTAAAGAATTTCGGAAAAATTTCATCCCTGTTACAAAGAAGGGCCTAGGCGCAATTTGGAGGTATATCAAGGCAAAATTACCCGGTATCGTTGAACGTTCGCGCAAGGAGCCGGAGCCGGTAAAGTGCAGTCTTCTTAACGCTGAATTAGAATACTGTTTGAAAAATGTCGTCAGCGACTATGTATCCAAGACGGTCGAGCCAGTGATAACCGGCGCTTATTACCCTATACCCTCTTATGTAAATGTCTCCCTTTACACTAAGAGCGATATCACAGAAGACATAGAAGCTCAAATTGTCTGGGCCCTACGGGCCAAATTCCGGGAATATCTGAGGAGTTATAGACTTGACTTCTCATGCTTCGCCGTTCCTTATGTCCAGGACAACCGCATTGAGGTATGCATATACTACTGTGAAAATGAGACGGAGCGTCCAGCCTATCAGGCTAAATGCGATCAGATTATGCGAATGAAGGCCACTGGTAGCTCGTTAAATGAGGTAGATACTTATGACCGGGACTTTTGAGAGTCTTCCAAGTATCCCCATATTTCTGGACGCAAGGTCAGTGCGTTCCGGCTCCCCATCCTATATTGGGTGGGAAGCCGGGAGCAGCACCCAGCACCACCTCCTAATTTCTGGAAATTCCGGTTCTGGGAAGTCCACCCACCTTATGCTATGTCTCGCTAAAGTGCAAAAGTATATGCCTCGCTCTACTAGGCTGTACCTGATGGATTTTAAGGGTGCGGATGACTTCCGTTACCTGCGGGACATACCCAACGCTCGTTATTACGCTCATGACAAGTGTGCTGTTGGACTACAGGCATACAGCCAGGAGCTCGAAAGCCGCTTGCAGGACAACCCTGACAGGTCCCCCTTGTTTGCCGTCTTTGACGAGTACGCTAGCTTCATATCGTACACCACCATAGCGGATAAGAAGTTAGCTTCTCAATGCCAGATGTGGCTGATGAATGCCCTTTTTTTGTCACGCTCAGTGGGCGGATATTGCTGGTTATGTACCCAGAGGCCAGACCAGAGTATCATGCCCAGCGGGGGAGCCAGAGACCAGCTAGGTGTCCGTGTGTGGTGGGGGCGATTTTCCTCCGATGAAGCGGCTAAAATGATGTTCGGGGATATGTATAAGCAAATCCCCGAGGAGTACAGCGGCAGGGTGGGCCACGGGATGGCCTACATAGACGGGAAGGGGCTATATGAGGTCGTGGCACCCCGGATAAGGCGAATGGATTTGGTGAGAGAGGCAATCGCCGACTTAGTAACCAGATAAACCCCGGGCCGGGCGGCGGCGGTGGCAAGGCCACAAAAGCCGCAAGCCCGGCCCCCGGCGGGGCCAGGGGCCCCGCCAAAGGGGCTAGAGGCTAGTTTTACCCTCTAGCCTACATCTGTAGTCTGTAGCCAAATATACCATAAATTACCATAAAAGCTGGCAACGAAGTTGCCAAAGAAAAAAACAAAATAGATACCCGGAAGGAGGAAAAAGCGTATGGCAGACAAGCAGAGCCGCAAATGGCAACTGACCATCAACAACCCAGCGGAGAAGGGGCTGGACCATGAGGCAATCAAGAACGTCCTGGAGCAATTCAAGTCCTGCGTGTATTGGTGTATGGCTGACGAGGTGGGACTTGACACGCGCACACCGCACACACACCTGTTCTTCTGCCTAAAGAGCCCCGCTAAATTCTACACGGTGAAGAAGCGCTTTCCAGAAGCGCATATCGAAGCGGCCCACGGCACAGTGCAAGAAAACCGTGACTATGTATCCAAGTCCGGGAAGTGGTCCGAGGATGAAAAAGCAGATACAAGCGTCGCTGGTACGTTCGAGGAGAGCGGAGAGCCACCGGAGGAAGCGGGTCAGGGAGCGAGAACGGATATAGTAGGATTGTATCACATGATAGCTGAGGAGGGTCTGAGCAACGCCCAAGTAATGGAGCGGAATCCAGAGCTATCCGCGCATATCGGGAAGATGGACAAGATACGGCAGGACGTGCTAGAGGGCCGCTACCGGGACACATGGCGGGACCTTGACGTAACCTATATCTTTGGCCCCACGGCCACAGGTAAGACCCGTGGAGTAATGGAGAAATATGGTTATGGAAGCGTGTACCGAGTGACGGACTATAACCACCCATTCGACCGGTATGCGCAAGAGCCAGTATTATGCCTTGACGAGTTTCGGTCGTCATTCCTTATTGGAGATATGCTGGACTACCTGGACGGGTACCCACTGGCCCTCCCGGCAAGGTACGCCAACCGACAAGCGTGCTATGAGACGGTGTATATCATCAGTAACATAGACCTGAAAGAGCAATACCCTCATGTCCAGAGTAAGGATCCAGCGACGTGGAAGGCATTTTTGAGAAGAATCCACCACGTCATAGAGTACCGCAAAGCCGGGGAGCCGATAGACCACGGCCCGGCCATAGACTATATCTTTCCGCCAGAGCCAGAATGGGTGAGAGAAGCTAGGGAAGCGAAGCAGATAGAGATAGGGTAAAAGAGACGTAGGCAGGAGCAGAGGGGCCCCTTTAAATCCCACGAATGCGCCGCAGCGCATACCATTTTCAAAAAAATAAAATAAGAAGGGCGAAAGACGATGCAAGGCCAGAAAATACCAGCAAAGGCGAAGGACAGCGGCCTAAGCATGGAAACACCATCAACGCCGCATGGGTACGCCAAAGTAGTGGTGACAGCAAAAAGGGTTGTTCTAGTACGTCATCACTACGCAAAGACGGGAGACGTTGAAGAAATCTTCAACGGATATTTAGACGATAAAACGAGATAAAAGTAAGATAATCCTTGCAATATAGGCGGTTTTATGGTACAATAGTGGTATCTTAAGAGTGCTCGGTTCTGCAAGGAAGACGAAAGGAGCGCAGAAAATGTTGCAGAACCAAGCTACCGCCAAAGCCGCCATATATGCCAGAAGGAGCCCCGAGGACCGGGCCAATCGACAGAACCAATTCCGTGGTGAGGGCGTATCAGACAGTATAGAAAGCCAACTGTTATTGCTCCATCAGTACGCAGACAATCAGGGCTTTACTAACTGCCGGGAATACTACGACGACAATATCAGCGGGACCACGTTCGCCCGTCCGCAGTTTATGAAGATGTTAGCGGACATTGAAGCGGGGAGCATTGATACCGTAATCGTCAAGGA
>Ga0209064_1002950_pt1 | contig 16543 bp, 19 predicted proteins | sample Inofromicrocosms_FD_187498 | JGI IMG/M metagenome (GOLD analysis project Ga0209064, IMG submission 187498) | Mouse cecum microbial communities from Vienna, Austria - Inoculum for glucosamine and mucus D2O microcosms (SPAdes) (version 2) | ecosystem: Host-associated > Mammals > Digestive system >... | reverse complement strand
CATTTCGGCAACTTCGTCGGTTGTGGGAAGCTCGCCCACTACGCTGTTCGTCTGTTTGATTTTCGCGAGTATCGCCTTTGCGGCCGCCTCGCCCATGAATTTCTTTGCCATTGTTATGTCGGTTTTAAGTTAAATTAGCAGCGATAGTCCAATCATTCATACATCTTCCAATAGAGCTTCATCTTCTATCGACCGGGGGGCTATGTCTTGAAAGATTTCCTCTATCTCGTCGGCTGTTATTTCCACCAATCCGAGGGGAGAATACCGGTCTTTTTCGAGGTTGCGCCACCTGCTCCATAAACCGTTACGACAGTAGCGGGTGTATTGGAAAACCTTATTTCCATTATGCGCGTGGTCGACACCGATTTGCCCGGTGTCTTCATTCAGCAGGTAATTGGTTGTCAGAAGCTGCGTTACGGTGCATCCGTCGTGCGACTGGAAAATGTCGAGCATCCCGACGGTCTGCATGTACCCGTCTGATTCAGTGGTCAGAACCACCGAGTAAGACGGGTGCGGCATCCATGCCTCGACCAATCCGACGGAATCCAGCTTGCCAAATTCCACAACCCGGCCTCGGTCGACAACCCCCAGTGCCGCTACTATGTCTGAAAACAGGCCGCCTACCCTTTCGGGGGTGTTCTCACGCTCTTCACAGGCATACCTTATCAGTGCAGCCCGGTCCGCCATATCTTTGTAATTGTCAAGCATAGTCCGTTGTGTATTTAATCAAATGCATCAGAAAACTCCTCGGAGAACATACCTTTATAGCGGCATTCATCACCGGTCACGATGTCGGGGGTGATTTCTGCATCCCGGTCAACGGCCTCGAATGCCATCTTAAATGATTGAGGGGCTTTGGGAAATAGCCTGAATGTGAGGTCGTCAATCGAGGGAATCACTTTCACCGGATATTCGCGCGGGCGCAGGATCCAGACATCACCGGAAGCCGCTATTTCAGCAAGCAGACGCCATCGCGAGCCGGAAACCGGAGACATCTCGACCGAATATGTTTTTTTCTGCGAAACACGACCACGGAACGAAACCAGCCTACAAACAGATTTGTCAAAGCGTTCCCCCGCCTCTGCCCCGTCATCCTCCGACAAAGACACATCAACTTCGCCCGGCAAATCGGCCATCTCGAATATGCCCAACGAATTACGGAATTTGACAATCAGCCTGTCTTTGGCCACGGGGGCTTCCTCAACGAAGATGCCACAGGAATAGGTTTTGCCGTCTTGGGATTGACGGTAAACATCGAATGCGGAAGCCAGGATGTGTTCCTGATCCAGGAAATGGAGACGGAGGGCGGTGATGCTTAACGCCCACACGCCTTTCCCCAACGACATCGCATATTCCTTATGCGACAGCCTTTCACGGATTATGACCGTCCCAGCATCCGGCATTATGAAATATAGGGGGTAGAGTTCGGTTTCTCTGACCACGATACGCCACGAACCTGTGCGAGACGTAAGGAAGAAATTCGCGGCTGGGTTAAGAAACCTGTGCGTGAACGGATCCATCCCCAGCTCCTGCAACCTGCGCCAGTTACGGTATGAGACACCTCCGGGAACCAATGTCAGGCTGATTGATCCGGCTCTGGTGCTGCTGTCGGCGCCGGCTTCAGGCCGCAAATTTACTGTCATGGTATAATCCGACAGACCTTGTTGCGATACCACCGGTATGAACACGGAATCCGATTCCGGAACTTCCGGGAACGGTACAGTGCAACCTTCAGCCACATCAGACAGGTCTACACTGAAGGGGGGCAGATATGAACCGTTGAACACGGTGCGGCCTCCGACCTCGACGGAATAAGGGCATGGCGTTGATGCTGAGGCATCGCCGTCAGCTCTTACTTCCACCGGATTACGGCAAAAGGCGTAGCCAGACAATATATGTGGAACTTCCGGTATCATTTGGCGAAAACTACAGGGGCGGCCACCGGGCCATCGAATAACACATCAACACCAACGCGGCGCAGGAACTCCGCCCTTTCGGCAGAAGGTTCGATGATGAACTTGTTGAATTCTTCGCGGGTGCTGCCGTGGTAAGCGTGCTGCCACTCGACAAAAAGCCGGTACATGTCGCCACACTGGGGAGCCAGGGTCATATTGTTTTTATCCATGCGCAAAGATAGAATCCGGGGTAAAAACGGGAAAGGACAATTATAATCCGATTTTTTCCAGTATCACGGTATATGACAGCGGAATTTCAAATGCGTCCGCTATGGTTATCTGTTTCGCCGGTCTGTTGGGCGCTGACTCCCCGGTTCTCTTATATCTGACTTCCAGCACCATGCGATAGCTTGCGCGGCAGAGATATTCAGCTTCAACAGTCTCCCCTCTCGATTCCGCCGGAGGCGGCACGGCAAACCTTGGGTCGGTGAACCAGGTCATCCCCTCAGCCCATACTTTCAACGGATAAGCAACGAGGACGGCTTTCTCCGTAGCGGTTTCATATTGCGGATCTGGATGGAATGAATTAGGGGGGAGATAGAGCCTGACGGCATCTCGCCGCGCGCGGTCTAAGCGGAAGATGCTGTTCATATTGTTGCTTATCATCTTCCATCCCCTTTGCAAATCGCAGAACGAGGGAATTAGCGGCATCTCTTTGTCAGCGCACCGGCATGAAACAACCCGCATGGAGGCGTCGGCCACCACCTCCGCCCCGGCGGGGAGCGAGTATTTCAGCTTGTCGATTAGGCATACCCCTCCGGAGAACCTGACAGGCGAGAACGGATCCAATGATAACAGGCTGTGTAGAGGGAAAGCCAGATTCACCCGGCATGTACGCGCCCCGTTGCGGATCAACGAATCATAGGCTCTCCAAAACTTGTCGTATAGTCCGTTTTTGAACTGGAAAATGAGGGTTGTGGAGTGGGAGACATCCCCTCCGGGCCATTCTAGAACTTCCCCCTCACCGGTTTCATGCGACAGGCGGCCGATTGTGCCCAGGGGCATGTCGGTTGTCCCTGTAAACGCCCACATGAACGCCAACGGGCATCCGGTCGTGTCGGCCTTATTGTCGTCGGATCCTTTAACATATGTGTGCATGTGTCTTGATCCAGCCTGGTAAAACGGGGTCGGGCCGTGAACCCCGTCAGATTCGCCCCATACGTTCTTCATCGGCACGCATTCGTCGTCGCTGGAAAGTTCCAAGGCCTCCATTCCGGCCGATTGCGGGTTCCAGTTGAAAAACGCTGATGAGGTCTGTAGAAAACCGCCCTTACCATCGCATTTATACCACATGCTTCCGACCGGGTCGTATAAACAATCGTAACCTTCGTTACCTTTAGGGGTTGATGTTACATAGACCCCGTCTGTGTCGCACCCTTTGATGAAATCCTCAAAACGGTCGTTGGCAGGAGCTGCTCCTTCAAACGATGTGGAAGCAGAAAGAGACAGGTACTGTCTCGCGGCGAAATCAATGCCGGGCATGGATGCCGCCAAATCAGACCAGTCGGCCGACGCTTCAGATCCGAGAATGTCGCGCAGCAGCCGGATATCGGCAGCCCCGGTATCCCAGTTGATGTTATAGACGCATCCGAACCTTACCCACAATGCGTTAAGGAAAGATTCCACCGAGTTGTCAGGCATCAGGTCGGCCACATGTACTTTGCCGGTGCACAATGCATCGGCGGTATTGTTCAGGATCACGAGCCGCGCCAGGTCGCCGCTTTTGAACGGGTTTGATGCTATCGACAGGCCGAGATCGTTGAAGATGAGATCCAGCACATACCACACCCGTAGAAATGGGGTAATACCGTAGCGGTGCGGCACGGTCAGCTCCGTCACAGCTTCGCCTATCACCCGTATAACCGGACCGGAAACCTCTCCGCTCAGGCGGCCCGGTGCATTAAGTATTTCCCAATAATCTGTCGAAGTGCCTGATGCGCCGTTGTTCTTCACGGATTCGCATCCTACCGCTATGGGAAAGACCGCAAACGGGTTTTCCGCCGGGTCTGCCTGGCGGTAAACCACTCCATACATGTAATCGAGAACGTCTGCACCGGGATCGTCGTCAGCCTCGAACACCATAACGGGGAGATTCGCCAGCTCATTCAGCTGTTTTTTCTGCCACTTTTCGTAAGCTATGGAATTTCCGAACCCGATATTAAACGACACACCACCCCTTTGTGAGACAGAGGTTACATTGAGTTTGCCACTGCGGATGAAAGTGCCTGACACGACACGGCATTGCTTTTCACAGACACTTCCTGCCGAATCAAGCCTCCCGGCAAATCCCATCAGCCGCATATTACCGGGAGTGGGCGGCACGGTGGCCGGGACAGACATGCTTCCCCGGTCATTGAATACCGGCGAACTATCCTCGACATCGAATGAGAAGGATTGCGGCAAGTCGAGCGTTTCGCCGTCAATCTCGATATACATCTTTTTCATACACTTGCGGATAAGATAACAGATGGCTTGGGTTACGGATTGTTGCGGGTGAAGGGCGCGCGGGCGCGTGCCAATGTTTTTCCGGCTTCCTCAATGTCGCTGTAAACCACATAAGCTTTCATGTTCTTTATGGCGGCCTTCAATTCCTTGACGGTCTCTGAGAATCCGGAAAAATCAGGCACTGCATCAGCCTGGGGCGTGTAGCCCCCGTCGGCATAACCGGCGGAAGGCGTTCCGACGGGAATGCCTTGTCCGAGGAGTTTGTTGCGGCGTATCGCCTCGATGGTGCCCACAGCGTCAACCACGCGGGGGTTGTCCATTATAGGCTTCGGCACGACATACTCGCCGCGATGGACTACACCCGCCACCTCGTAGCGGTCTCCGTCGCCGGTATACCCACCGTCGGCATAGCCTGTCAGCACACGTTGGGCGGTTGCCGGTTTGGCAGCCGAGCCTCCGGCGGTATTGCCCGGCTGCATATTCTTGATTTTGTCGCGTTCGGCTTTGGCCTGAATCCCTTGTGCTATGCCGGTAGCGGTCAGCAAGGCGGCCGCTATTGCCCCGCCAATCGGGCCGAGGTCTGCGAACGCCTTCATAATCGAAACTGCCGTATCGGCTACGATTTGCGATATTTTTATGGCAAAATTGACATCGGCATATTTTTTCTGAATTTCAAGTTTCTTGTTTTCCTTTTCTTCTTCAAGGGCTGCGGTGTCCTCCCCGTTATTCTTGGCTTGTTGTATCAGAACGTCAAATTTCGCGTCGCTTTTGGCAATCTCCGCGTCCTGAATGGCGGTGAACATGGAGCCGGAAAGACCGGCATAATAATCGAAATACTTTTTGGCGTTGTTAACTCCGAGCTGCAACTTCTTACGCTGGTAATCCTTTTCCTTGATAAGCCCCTGACGGTGGTAACTTTCAAGTTGAGCAAGTTCGTGGTCGTACTGCTGCGCCCATGAGGTGCCGGTTAATTCCTGCATCTGGTAAAGCTGTTCAAGATATTGGAAATTAAGCGCGGCGATTCGATGCTGTTTATTGGTTTCAAGTGCCACGGCTTCCTCCGTACCTTCTCCCACGGCCTGAATCATGGCGTTATATGTCGCCTCGATATTTTGTTTCTGAAGGTTGTAAGTGTCAGTGATTCCCGCATAACTGGAGGTGTCGGTCATCATATCGCGGAGAAGTTCGGACCATTTTCCCGTATCTGTAAGCGTCTGCGACTGCATACGCCTTATATCCACCTCCAATTTTTCAAGAATCAGACGTTTATCTTCTGCGCCGAGATAATCCGCGTTCTGGACCTTTGTATAATAATCCTGAAGTTCCTTTAACTGCGAATTGTTAAGCTGCTGTTTTTGTTGGAGCAAATAAATATTTGCTTGCCCTTCCGTAATTTCCTCTGTCATTACGGCATGGCGCATCCTCTGCTCTTGTGTGTCGTAGAAGGCTTGTTGAGCGGCAAGGCGTTGCTCGTGGCCGACGGCTTCCTTTTGGGCTATGGCCTTGTTTATTTCCTGTTGTGCCGCCACAATCTGCTGCCCGATTTTATTCTCACGCGCTTGAATCTTGTCGAGTGTCTGCGTGTGGGTCGCGTCGGTTTTGGCCTTAAGGATTTCAAGTGCTTTAATCAAGTCGCCGGAATACCTTATTACTTCCTTGTTTTTCTTAATGATAATATCGTATTCCGGTAGATCTCCCTTCAACTTGTTTATAGCAAGTAGATTCCGCTGGTGCAAATCATCAGCGGCGGCGGTCGCTTCATCAAGAGAATCCTCCTCGTATGTTCCTGGAGTATGGCGATTTTTGCCCTTTTTGGAATCCTTACCTTTCAACGTGCGTAACCGTTCTTGGATTTTCTCTTTGCGGGTCTCGATAGCCTCAAATTCTTCATCGGTCTGGGGGTCGAGTTTGCGGAGTTCCTTCAGTTCCTTTCGGAGTTCCTTAACCTCGTCTACAACTGCATGAGCGGCGGAGCCGGTGTTATTAAGGTTATTGGTAACATTCTGCGTCGTGTTGGTAATGGTTTCATCGGCGGCAGTAAATACGTCCTCTATATTGATTCCGTTAGCCTCCATGTCGGCCTTGAAATCATTGAGTGCCTTTGTTGTGGTGGAAACGGCGCGATTCGCGGCATCAAGTTCGCTCTTCATGTCGTTACCCCAAAGTTGCTCTGAACGTTTTACCTTGACTTTCTCGCCCTCTTTTATTCGGATAGTAGGTAAGAACGGAATATTACGGCCATATTCACGATAATACGTCCTATCATCTTCAACTATATCATCTTTATGCGCATCCCACTCTTTCTGTGCTTTGCGCTGGCGCGATTTTGCGGCCTCTTGTTCATTGATATATTGTTGGTATTCATCTTTATAATAGGCGAGGCGCATACGCTGTTCCATAGACGCGATATATTCGTCAAGAGCCTTTTTGTTGGCTTTCAACTTTCCGCGTTCCATATCAAGGTGGCCGTTGTATTCCGGGCAGATTTTATTTATTTCCTGTATGGCTTTCAGACGGCGTTCCTTCGACAAATTTTCATTTTCTGCTACTTTTATGAGTTCAAGTAATTTCGTTTTTTCGGCGGCAAGTTTGTTGGTGAACTCTTCCCGTTTACGGGCGTGTTCCTTTGCATTCTCCGCCATCTTTTCCTCTGCCTCGTTAAGTTTTTCGGTAGCTTCCGCTGCGTCATTAGTGCCGGAACACCAAGTATAAAGAGCTGCGCCGAGTGCTGCAAGTGCGCCAATTACAGCCGTCCACGGGGTTGAAGCCATAGCGACTTTCAAGGCGTTGAATGATGTTGTGGCCGCCTTTATATTGCCTATCATTGCCTTGAAGCCGGTAGACAGTAAAAGAATCGTGGCCCGGCAAGCTGCCATTATAGCGGAGCCGGTGCGGAGTGTGGCAAAATAAAGTTTGGTTGCAGTATGGGCGAGGAATACGGCGAGTTTATAAGCTGCGAATCCGGCGGCCACACCTTTAATCAGACCTCCGAATTTCGTAAGCCATTGATAAGCCTCCCCGACCCATTGAACCAAAGAAGTAAGAGCCTTTATTAAATCCTTAATCGGGCCGTTTGTTCCCTCCGATATTTTCAACACCAATTCCTGTGCGGCTGACTGAAGTCCGGCCATTGCTCCGGCCACATTATCTGACATCGTGGCCGACATGTCATTGAATTGCTTGTTTACGTCGGTAATTGAATCCCGTAATTCAGTAAGGGAATCGGCCGAGTTTAGGAATGTGGAGAAGGCTGCCACACTTCGTTTGTCGGTCAGGTCAAGGGCTTTCGCGAGGTCTATCCCTTCGGCATTGAGTTTTTTTAATCCTTTCGCGAGGTCATCGGCGTTTTTAACCGGGCTTCCGAGGGCTTTTGCGAGGTCGCCGTTAGCATCGCAAAGATTCAGAATAATATTACGGGTGGCGGTGGCTGCGCTTGAAGCGTCGAAACCGGCATTGGCAAGTTGGCCCAGAAGTGCCGTTGTATCTTCGATTGAGAATCCAAAAGAATTTGCAACCGGCCCGACTGTTGAAAGTGAGGATTCCAATTTGGAGAAGTCAAGCGCGGTTTTGGTGGTAGCAACGGCAAAGGTGGCGAGAACGTCCTCGGTTTCGCTTGCGTCCTTATTGAATATTCGGAGAGCTGCACCAGCGAATGCCGAAGCCCTTGAAAGGTCGGTATCTACCGCTTTCGCGAATTTCAATACCGCCCCTTCCATCTTCAGAATCTGGTCTTGCCCGAATCCGAGTTTAGCCAACTCAATCTGAAGCCCTGTAACTTCTGCGGCCGTGTATGAGGTCGTTGCGCCCAGTTTCCTGGCTGCTGCTGTCAGTTCCTTGATTCCGGCTCTTGTTGTTCCAAGGATTCCGGCAAGTTTGGAATTAGCCTTCTCGAAATCTACAATGATATTGAAGGCATTTTTGAAAGAACCCACCACAAGGGCCATAATCGTCATGCCTATTGCAGAAAAGAACCCTATAAGGGTCTGCTTCATTTTTGTGAGCGAAAAGAATCCGCCCTGAAGCCCGCGGGCCGAGGCATTGGCCTTATCAAGTGCCGCCTGTGTCTTGTTTATTTGGTCTCGGAGTTCTTTATAACGTTTAGGGTCTGCGGCTTTAGAGGTATTGTTAAACTCTCGCTGCAAATCTTTCAACCGCTTGCGGAGTTGGGAAACGGTCATTGTGGTAAGGTCGAACCGTTTCGCCACTTCGTCCATTTTACGGCGGTTTTCCGCCATAACACGGTTATTCTGGTCAATAGACTTACGGAGATTATTCCATTCTACCGACCCCTTCTTGCCCTGCGCTTCCAGTTCCGCCATTGCCTTACGGCTGGCGGTAGTTTCCGCTTTGAGGGATTTATTTGCTTTTTCTAACTTGTGGTATTCCTCTTGCGCCTGTGTCGCGTTAAGAGTGAGAACCCAGTTTATATAATCGGGGGATAACTTTTTAGCCATTGCGCCAATCTGTTTATTGGCGCAAAAGTATTAAGGCACAAAAACGTGCCGAAGGACACTAAATTATCCCACTGTCAGTATGGTGGCCCATATCTGTAACCGTTCCGTTAGCTTCATCAGCGGACGGTCGGCCTATAATCGCGTCGCTTTCGCGGTTACATTTATCAACAAATGCCCGATTCTCTCGATTCCATGCGTCAAGATTCTCGTGTATGATTCTTTTCTTCCGGGCTTCAGACATCGCTCCGGCTCTCGCCCAGAGGACGAGCCATTTCCAAAATGTTCTGTGCCGTTTCATCATTCAAGCCCTTTCGTTAATAATTCCGTTACCAGTTGGGAGATAGATATTTTCCGGCGGTCTGCTTCGTCGCGTATGAGGTCTAAAAGCCACGTCGGAAGATTAACGGAGAATTTGACTCTTGCCACTCCGTCAATCGGTTTCCTTCCGGCTCCTTTGCGCGAGCCTCCGCTTCCATATCCTCCCATAATAGTAATGTTTTGATATACAAAGATAACGCTTGTTTTTGAATAATGCGGAATAATTCAAAAGAAATAAATATGTTCTACAACATATTATCGCCCGAAATCGTAAGGCTCCGGGCGATATGCAATGGCGGAAGTATGCGGGTTATTCCGGCGCGTCGGCTTTTTCTTTCCGCAATTCGATTTGTGCCTTAATCTGTCCGGCGACGGTTATAGCGAATGTAAGGAAAGCGGCCCAGATAAATTCAACGCCGAGGGCGGCGAGAATAGTTACCAGTGCGCCGTGGATTTTCCATAAGGCGAACCCAGTAACTATTCCGGGGAGGAGAACGGCAAAAAGGCGCATAATCACGCCTACGATGTTTTTTAACCTTTTCATGTCGAATTATTTTGATTGGTTGGTGATTTGTTTCAGTAATTCCGGGAAATGCTTTTCGAGCCAATCCCGGTATTCATATTTTACGTTCTGAAGTGTTTCTTTATACAAGATTCCCCAGATTTGGCGGTTATAGATTTGGTAATTACCGTGTCGCTTCATATCGAGAAATCGGATATATGTCGGTAAGGTTGTTTCGGTTCTGACACCGCTCCCGTCCGGCGAAATGCGATAACGTGGATTCGTCAAAGCTGCCATAAGTGCGCCACTGCGCCCTTGAACGGTTGCGCCACTCCGCTTTTCTCTTACTCGATCATGTCCTTTTTGATATATGCGCGAGGAAGCAATAAGGCGTTGAGCCTCCAGAATGTCGCGGATTCCTTTCTCAAGCTGCTGCTTGAAATACTGAACTTTGATACCTTCCGTTTCCATTTCATCAAGTAATTACTTTGAATCCGACAGACCAACCGGCAAACCCGGCGAAAAACTGTGTTTCCGGGAGCGTGTTCAGTGTCGACACGTCAAACCGCATAAGAGGACACCCGGAGGTGAGGTCGTCAAGCATACACAACTTTAATTTTTCGGTTATGACTTGCGATGATTCGAGAACGCTCCATGTGTCCCGGCGTTGAGGGTCGTACTTTTCCATGACGAACACAACACACTCGTTTCCCTCCTTGAAACTATCTATATTCTTGCCCTCGCTTTCTGCGGCCGGCGGTAACACAAACAGAGTAATTGACCCGGTTTTAAGTGAGGTTATTCGTTTTGCCATAGCCTCGTCAACAGTAACGGGAAGAATCCCGGTAATAAGTGGAACACGTTTTACAAGGCGTTCCCAATATTCTTTATATGCGGTAAGATTTATCATATCTGCCCGAAATAGTGGTTAGCCTCTGCGGTACGACGTTTTACCAGACCGGGGAGAATCTTGCCGCCTCCGTGTACCCACTTGGCAAACTCGGCGCGTATTGTGGGGTCGGCAGGGTCTGTCATCACCTTCTTGAAAAGCGTCGATTTCTGGAACGCTCCGATTCCGATGTTATACGCCAGCGATACAAGCGCGTCGAACTGGTTGTTATTGATGTTCGCGCCCCGGAGTTTCGCGGCCACACCGTCGGCGAATCTCTTAATATCCGCCTCGAAAAGCGCGTCAGCCTCGGCCTGCGTGATACGTTTTCCGAGAGTAACCCCCGGCCCGGTATGTCCGTAGCCGATTGTCAGCACACCGGCGGGGCAACGGTACGCCGTCAGCCGACAGCCTTCCCACGCCTTGATTTTTGATTTGATAGACTGTGAAAGTTCCATAATGATTTATTTTTGTGAGTTGTTTTTGTCATGGATATACTCGAATTTACATTTGTAGAGATACAGCAACACCTCCCAGAAGTCGGCGGCCTCCACCTCCTTGACAGTTCCGAACAATCCGGCGGTGGCTACCTCGAAAGTGATACCGGCCCACCCGGTCTTGTCATCAGGACGGGAACCGCCGGAACTGCGGAAAATTATGCGTAGGTCAATTTTCTTGCCGTTAATGTCAATAGGGCCGGACTGTATCGCGCTCCATACCGATGAAAACAGTGTCGGGGCATGGAAAGCGATAAGGTCAGGCACGGAGGATTCTCCCGGTATATGGTAAAGAACACGGGCTATATCGGCATAACCTTCCGCCACACCTTCGGCATCCGTCTCTGCCAGACTTTCAAAAATAGTAAGGCATTTTACGAACTCTCCGAATGTGATACCGTCGAGCCAGTCGCCGGGGCCTTTGAAACCTTTATATTCCGGGAGTAGGTTAACAGTGGTGGCAAAATCAAGGCTCTGACGCTCTACTCCATTGATGGTCTTCGTCCTGAAAAACCCGTCAATGATTTTCTGCTGCGGCTCCAGTTCCGCGATGTGTTCCGGCTTCAGTATCGTGTAATTCACTTTTTTCAGACCAATCAGGTAAGAGAACCAGCGAGTACGAAAATAACCAAGGTCTATAACTCCGCCTCCCAAAGCGAAGGCGAGAAAACAATAATATTCATACTGTGCCGGAGTAAGTTCCCCGACACAAACAGGAATATCTACCGAGCGGCCGCGTGTGGTGATTGTTTCCATCAGAACGACATTCCTTTACTGTGAACGATTGGGCCTCCTACATACGGCACTGTTTCCATTCCCTCGGCATTGTAATCCGCCACAAGCTGCTGAAGCCGGTCTATGCACCTTTGAGCGTCAGCACCCAGCGAGGCCGCCACAGCTGTGCGGGCCGACTGTTCCGCTTTCAGCCGGGATTTTACCGGCTGCGACTGTTGCACCTGAACCACACCCTCCGGGATAACCTCGACGGGCAAACGCTCCACTGCTTTCTGCATTGTGAGCAATACCACGGCACGGGCGGCGGTGTCGCCGAACACCCCGGTTTCCTTCTCGCTTCCGCCAAGAATCAGCCCCAGCACCTTATCGCCGAGAACCGGCGCGATCTGCGCTTGCTGAACTTCCCGCATAATCGGCAGGAGCGTAACGAAAAGCCGGTGTGAACCGATGTTATAATATTCGTCGAACTGTTCTTTTGTGCGAATCAGGCAATTGTTCCGTAGCTTGCATTTGTGCGAGTTAATCCAGAATGGAAATTTGAAACGTTCGAGGGATTCCACAAGCGCGTCCGTCGCCTCGTATGCCAGACGCAAGATGTTTTCTTCGTCCTTGAACTCCTGTAATGCGGTAAGCCCTTTTTCATTTTCTCCCAGACGGCGGGAGCGTCCAGCGGTGTCGTGCTGCGCATCGAGCGTCGGGATTATCTTCAGCCAAGTAAAGAAAGCCACCGCTTGTTGCAGATACTTCAACGCTGTGCCTTTCTCAAAATCGAACTCCCCGCTCTCGTAGAACTCTGCGAGGGCTTCCACCGGCTCACGTCCTACAATGGCCGCTACGTCGCGGATTCCGAAAGGCAGAACCGGCTCCCACTTGTCGAAAGTAATATCACTGGAAATCATTCCGACGGCGGCGACAACTTCCGCACTGCCGTTTCCGTCTTTGTCAAACAGTTTCATCGCGTTTCAGTTTATAGGGTTTCCAGTCGTCAAAATCTTTATTGAACGACCGTATATTATCGAAAACTTCTTCTTTGTAGAATCGGGCCAACCCTGTATCAAGAGTGATAACCGTCTGTTCACAACGAGGATTACTGTTAAGGTTGGCGGAGCCTTCCACGGCGAAATCAAAACGCTCACCGAATCCGGCCATAACCTTTGAGTGGTTTCGGAACACCGCCACACGTCCGCCCCGGAGGGTTGCGGCCTGCCTCAATGTGTTGTAGACCTCTACAAACTTTGAATCGAATATTTCGCCGAGATATAGGTCGATACGTCCTATAAGGCCCTGACTTTGCCAGCGCAAAAGAGTTTCCGCGTCGGTGATAGCCATTGAGAAAGTGGAAAGCAATATATATTCGAGCGGCTGCTGTTTGAGTATAGCCCGTAAATATGTGAGCGCGTCCACGTCTCCGAACGAAAAACAGTGATACGCTTCGCCGGGGTTGAAGTGCCACGGCAAAGAATCTTCAAGGAACAACTCCGATTTTACGCGGCGTTCAAAATTCCGGCTCAACGTGCGATATACCCCGGTTTTCTTGCCGGTGTTCATATCCTCGGCGCGTTCCTTGCCTTCATCTTTCCCGCGTCCGGCGGCCGCCTCAGGCTTTTGGCTGTTTCCGAAAATATTACGCATTGGCTTTCATTCGGTTTTCGGGGTTAACGTTTCGTTCGGCCTCGACAACAGTACGGTAAAGACCGATTTTTATTTCTGTTCCGGGAAAATTCGCGTCGATGAACTGTTGGAACGGCTGACATAGCACCATATCAGGCACGGAGGTCTCGGTAGCGTTATACACCTTCAGGGCATAGAGTTTTTCCGAACCGCTTCCCAATTTGGTATCAAGTATGAGGTTGGATAACGAGGGGTCCAGCCCGAACCCGGAGGTGGCGGCCGCCTCGGCTTTCTTGCAGATAAGAACCTGCGCCTCGATATACTCTTTTACCTTGTTGTCGATAGGCACTATCTTCCAGCCCTCGAAGTTTCCGGCTTCAGGATTCCAGAACTGCGACGTATGAAGGAACTTTCCGGCGTTCTCCCTCCCGGTCATCGCGGCGGCATAATGCTCCATTGCCTCGTCCTTGAATTTTTCGAGCATTTCGGGCGAATACGGAATGCCTTTTTGCTGACATATATCCTTTATCCGCGCTTCGGCCGCGTCCCAGTAGGATTGCGGCGATTCTATATGTTTGGATATGGCCGAGGCATTGGCGTTATAGGTGGCGAGTAAGGGCGCGAGTGTTCCGGCCAACTCCAGCCAGTCGAACGCTCCGATAAATCGCGGTACGCTGTAATGGTCGTGTCCGAAACTGTAAATATTATAATACGCCAGAGATACCGGGTGTTTCAGCGGATTCCGAGGGTCGAAAAGCGGATATATATGCGAGGTCTTGCTGTCAGGCACCGGCCAATCGGCTACCATAGCCTCGGAGGGTATAGCGTTGTCGCCGGGCCATACATAGCGAACCTTTGCCGCCGGAACGTGTTCCACCCTCACGATACGTCCGGCACCTATCCGCGCTCCTCTCGAACGTGTGAACTTAACCCAGAACCCCTCCAAATGGCAGAGGTCAATCAGACAGCGGTGCATTTGCGTAAGGTAGTCGGTTTCTTTCAATGCGGCGGTAATTTTGTCGTCAATCACCCATTCCCGGTAAAAGATATTGTTCCCGTCCACCGCGTCGCGATACAGGCGGGGGCCTTCGCCCCACTGCAAACCGGCTTTCTTGCCCATAATGCCCTCTCCGGCGTAGAATTTTTCGAGCAATCCGCACACGCGCCCCGGTAAATTGTTATCAGACCCAAAAGGTATTATCGGCGTTCCGTTCACATTCATGTACTTGTAGCCGAAAGAGCCGGAGCCGCCGCGCAACATAAAGTGCGTGGGAGTCCAGCCCCGGCCGCCGGAATTGAGGCTGAAGGTAAATATTTCACCGGCTCCGTTATCGACAAATCCGAAATTTCCGCTTCTGCGTATCATCGTGGTAAATTTGAAGTGTTAGTTTAAGACTGTGCGGCGGCCGTTGAACTCGACTATTAACGGCTGCCAGCACACACTGGCAAGCCCGGTTTCAGTATCAGTAAAAAATAATTTGTATGACGAGCCGGAAATTTCCTCGTCGGAGGCTTTCGGACGGACACGGACGGCGTTTACCTTCACAAGGTCGCCGCCGTTGCGCGTCTGCCTGTTCCACTTGCGGAACTTCATCGAAAACGTTCCTCCGGCGAGGCTAATCCGTTTCATTTCCTCGATAGCCTGAAACAGGTCTATTGTCTGCGTCTGCGTTCCTTTATCCATGGCCATACATGGTCGGCTATAATTACATAAATGACATAAAGCAGAGTGAATCCGAGAAGGGCCGTTCCGATAATGGTTTCTAAAGGGATAGACGGGTCCACCTCAGTCTTTGTTTCTTTCTTTTTCTTGGTGTCTGTGTCAGTCTTGCCGGAGGCTTCGGAATGACGCGTGGCGTTAAGCCCGTAAAACCATTTGCCCTTCTCCGTCTGCATTGTGTTTTTACCCTGTAACCGCCAATCGAGGTTCCAGAGGATAACAATCGGGCGGCCCGCTGAATCTCTCTCAATCTCGACCCTACCCCGTTCATCAGCGCGGACGTTTGAGGAATCGGCGCGGTTCTCTGTTGTTTTCTCGGCGGTGGCGGCGGCGTTGAATGTAGAATCTGCGGAATATTCGGAAACTGCCTGTATGGTGGTTTCCTCGACGACTTCCTTAGTAGAGCGGCAACTGAACAAAATGCCGAGGCAAGTTGCTGCAATGCAGACAAGCACATACGCGAATAATATATCATACTTTCTCATAACTGTGAAATATCAATCAGTACACATTCAGCACAGGAAGGAGCCTTTACACAAGCGAGGCGCGAAAGCTGCTTCAGAATCTTGGCATTGTTTTCCACTATCAGTTCAAGGCTTTTGATTTTATCCTCCATTGTGCCTATTCTGTTGCGAAGTTCGGCGCGGTCATCCTGAAGGTCTTTAATCAAGCCTTGATATACTGTTTGAAAATGCTCCATTGCCTCGGCTTCGGCTTGTCGACGTGTGTATTTTATTGTAAAAATCCATGTCGCTCCGCCTCCGATAACAAGGGTAATAATCGGGATAATGATGTTTATTATTTCCATATCGTCTGCGTTTTACATTGCAAATTTCGGTCAGCCGGAGCGAGGTTGGAAGGACAACCCCCGACAGTGTGCGAAAAACGCCCGATTCACACCGGGCGTTCTTCTTACTTGCTTCCTAATATGTGGTAACAACCTTCTTTACCTTGAAATGCTATTCCTTAACGACTTCATCGGATTCCCCTACTGGCTGCGGATAGTTGGAATCCGAAACATCGTCTATATCGGTGAACGTATCTTCCACCCGTTCGGCGATTTCTTCCTCCGGCGGATTCTGGTGGCTCTTGCGCCGGGCGACAGACCCCGCGATTGCTGCGAGGTCTTGACGGATTCCGTCAATGGCGCGGAGGGTGGCGACTGCCTCCATATCATCCATCCCCAAATCTTCGGAAACATGAAGAACGGTATTAAATATGCGGTCAAGGGTTGCCCGGTAATAGTGGTATGTTCCGGCGGTGTGCTGAAGTCCGTTTATTGCGGCGAGTGCTGCGTCGCTTACTTGTATGGTATTGTTTTTCTTTTCCATGATTTTCTATACTTGTGATTGTTGATTGTTTACCAGTCTTTGCCGACACCGAGTCTGTCTTGGCGTATGTCGCGGAAAGTTTCACG